>VOFI01003257.1_pt1 | contig 39323 bp, 60 predicted proteins | sample 5384131 | NCBI WGS metagenome assembly VOFI01 (sample SAMN12384728, study PRJNA508395) | human gut metagenome | isolation source: healthy gut H | host: Homo sapiens | reverse complement strand
TTATGGGTAGCGCTGTTGTAGATACGCATTCGTTACCCTTAACAGTTTTCTGTAGCAGGCAGACGGCCCAGCGCCGATCCCCTCGCCTTGGCCTTCCCAGCCGAGCTTTTCGGTCGTAGTGGCGGCGACGCCCACGTTTTCGACGTCAACGCCCAGGGCATGGGCAAGGTTGGCGCGCATGGCATCGCGGTGCGGGGTGATCTTGGGTTGCTGACAGGCAATGGTGCAATCGGCATCGACAAACTCGAAGCCCAGCTCGCGCGCATAGTCCATCACGCGAGCGAGCAGCACCATCGAATCGGCACCCTCGTAGGCAGGGGATCGGTATCGGGGAACAGTTTGCCAATGTCTCCCCGCGGCAGGCGCCCAGAATAGCGTCGGCCAGCGCGTGCGCGAGCACATCGGCATCCGAGTGGCCCAGCAGGCCGCGCTCGTAGGGAATGTCAACCCCGCCGATGATACATCGACGCCCCTCCACCAGACGATGAACGTCGTAGCCGTGTCCAATGCGCAGGTTACTGAACATGGGGAAGGTCCTCTCCCTCGGCCATGCGGCCGAGCAGAATCGCGGTTACGGGACGCAGGTCCTCGGGCACCGTCACCTTAAGGTTATCGCGCGGGCTCTGGACGCAGCGGACGCGTCCGCCCATGCGCTCGACCAGCGAAGAATCGTCGGTGCCGATAAAGCCCTCGGCGATGGCTGCGGTGTGGGCGCGCTTCATGGCGTCGACGCTAAAGATTTGCGGCGTCTGTGCGGCCCAATAAAGTTCGCGCGGCGGCGTCTCGACGATATTATCGCCGTCGACGATCTTGAGCGTGTCGATCGCAGGCTGGCCGCACACGACACCGTCGAGCGCACGGTCGCTCACGAGTACGTCGATAGCGTGATCGATGGCCTCGGTAGTAATGAGCGGACGAGCGCCGTCGTGAATGGCGACGTATTCAAAGCCCGCCCGGAACCGCGTGCACGCCGGCACGGGTGGAATCCTGACGGGTATCGCCGGCATCGGCAAAACTGATGGGCGTGTCATAGTCAAACGGGTCGATGGCCAGGCGGCGCATCTCGGCACGGCGCTCGGCAGGGCAAACACCACGACGATGTGGCCGACCTTGATCGCTACGATCGAACGCGCGGATGGACCAGCTCATAAGCGGACGACCCGCTACATTGACGAGCTGCTTGCCACCGGGGTTACCAAAGCGCTGGCCGCTGCCACCGGCAACGACCACGGCGCATACGGGCGCCATTATGCGTTCCCCTGTTTGGTGCCCTTCATGCGGTACAGCGAGTCCGCAAGAATGGCAGGGTTGTTGACGCCAAAGTCGCCCAGGCGCTCCGGATCCTCGCTGATGTCATCCATGAGTTCCTGCAGCGAGCCGTACTCGTCGACAATCTTCTCGGCCACGCCGTCGCGCACGACGGACACGCGCGAAAGCGTGCGCAGGCCAGCGGGTCATGACGGAGTCCTCGTCCAGTCGTCGTAACCCAGAACCGCCGCCACATGCTGTGGGTCGGACAGGTCCTTAGGCGTCATGCGGCCGAGCTCGGCGCGAATCTTCTCGACATTGGCCTCGGAGGAGTCGCTCGCGTAGTCGCGGATCATCAGGTCATACTCGGTATCCATACTGGAGCCGGCGAGCTGCTCGAGCTGCATCTGCACGAGCTTGCCCTGGTTGCCCAGCTTGACGATGCAATCCTTAAGCTCAGTCTTTGCCTGCTGCATGATCTCGAACTCGAGAAAATACCGTAATGTCGGCGAGCGTAACGTAGTCGTCGAGCTCAAGGGCCGTCAGGCGCAGCAGGGAGCGATCAAGCGACTGACGGGTGGTCTGGAGCGTGGCGACGAGCTGGTTGACCGAGCTCATGATGGTGGTGACGGGCTGGATCTCGTAGCTCTTTGCCGTGAACGTACACGTTAACGACGGCACGACGGGCCGAGACCGAGATCACGATGGCATCGGTGAGCACCGACATGCGAGCGGTGCGGTGACGCATGCCCGTCTCGCTCGTGGCAAGCGAGGGATCGGGATTGAGGTGGAAGTTGGCGCGCAGGATCTGGGTGAGGTCGCCGTCGATGACGATGGCGCCGTCCATCTTGGAAAGCTCGAACAGGCGGTTCGAGGTAAACGAAAATGTTGAGCGGGAAGCCGTCGTTACCGGCAGCGAGCACGTTTTCAGTGTCACCGACGCAGATAAGGGCACCCAGGTGACCGGCAATGATCATGTCGAGGGCGGTGCGGATCGGCTGACCAGGTGCCGTCAGGCGAATAGCCTGTTCCATGCGTTTTTGCAGCTCGTTCTTATCCAAGGCATCGCTCCCATCGTATACGCTCCATAAACGCTAAATAGTTTCTCACGGTTTGTCCCTGCGGCGCTTGCGAAATCCGATGCTTACAGAATGAGCGAACACAGCTTAGGTAGCTCATTTGGGACGAGGCTCTTGACTGCTCATGTGGTAGCATCGGGTCTCATATTAATGAGGGTAGTCGCAATCGGGCTCGCCCGCAGAGAGGGAGCCAGACTATGGGACTCGCAGAGCTCGCGTTGCTCGCCGTTGGCCTTTCGATGGACGCCTTTGCCGTTTCCATCTGCAAGGGTCTCGGCATGAAAAAGATCAACCTTAAAGTCGCCGTGGTGCTCGGCCTGTTCTTTGGCGGCTTTCAGGCCGGCATGCCCGTAATCGGATGGGCGCTCGGCAGTCAATTCATGGGCTTCATCGGACCCATCGACCATTGGATCGCCTTTATCCTTTTTGGCCTTCATCGGCGGCAAAATGCTGTGGGAGGCCTTTACCGAGGACGAGGATGAAGGCGACGGCAAGGATGCCGAAGAGATTGACCTGGGCGAGTACCTGATCCTCGCCATCGCCACCTCAATCGACGCCCTGGCCGTGGGCATCTCGTTCGCCGCGCTTTCGGTCGACATCGTTCCCGCCGTATCGCTCATTGGCATCACAACGTTTATCTTCTCCGTCGCCGGCGTAGCGATCGGCCACACCTTTGGCGCGCGCTACGAAAAACCCGCCACCATCGTGGGCGGCGTCGTGCTCATCCTCATCGGGCTTAAGATCTTGCTTGAGCATCTGGGGATCCTCGCACTGTAACGAATAACGGCCGCCCGGCATTACGCCAGGCGGCCGTTTTCATAGCCAGCCGTTTTAGAGCGGCTTCACAGGCGACCTTTACGCAGCGAGGCGCTTGAGGACATCGATGAGCAGCTCGTAGAAGCGCTCGGCGGAAGCGAGCTCCATGCTCTCGTCCGGGTGTGGACATCGGAGAGCGTCGGGCCCACGGCGATGGCATCGTCAGGCCGTGCAGGGCCTCGGCAAACAGGCCGCACTCAAGGCCGGCGTGAATGGACTCGATGCGCAGCTCGGAGCCAAAGAGCTCGCGATAGCTCTCGACAAAGACGTCGCGAACCGGCGAATGCTCGGCATAGCTCCAGCCGGGATACTGAACTCGAACTTGGCGTCGAAGCCCAGGACATCGGCCAGCGTCTGCAGGCGGTCCTTGAACTCGTTCTGCAGCGAGGTGATCGAGGAGCGCGGGGACAGCATGATCTTGACCTCGTCGTCAGAGGTGGCAACCACACCGATGTTGGAGGAAACCTCGACGGAGCCGTCGGTGGCGACGTTGCGGCGAATCACGCCGTTAGGGGCAAGGCGCAGGGCGCGGATGAGGGCAAGCGCGGACTTCTGGTCCATGGCCTCGACCTCGGCGTCGTCGGCAATCTCGACGGTGCAGGTAAAGCCGGGGTCGAAGACCTCGAGCTCGGCTGTGACGTCGGCGATGATGCCCTTTGCGATCTGGGCCGCGGCCTCGGCGGCAGCGTGGTCGGCGTAGACCAGAACAGCCTTGCACTCACGGTTGATGGCGTTGTCCTTGGTGCCGCCGTTGAAGCTGACGATGGCGGGCTCGCCGGCAACCATCAGGCGGTCGATGATGCGGGCCATGATGAGGTTGCCGTTGCCGCGCTCCGGTGGATATCGCTGCCGGAGTGACCGCCCAGCAGGCCCGAGATGTCGAGCGTGAGGGTGCTACCGGTCTTGTGCTCGCGCGCGATCGGGCAGGTGTAGGTAACGACGACGCCGCCGGCGCAGCTGACGGTGGCAACGCCCTCTTCCTCGGAATCGAGGTTAATCATGGTGCGGGCGCTAATCTGGGACTTGTCGAGCGTCTCGGCGCCGACCAGGCCAGTCTCCTCGTCGGTGGTGAACACGCACTCGAGGGCCGGATGGGCAATCGAATCGTCGTTGAGCACGGTAAGCATAAGCGCGACGGCGATGCCGTTGTCGGCGCCCGTGGTGCCGTTAGCGGTGAGGACACCGTCCTTGACGACCAGGTCGATACCGTCGGTCGTAAAGTCGTGCTCGACGGAGCCCAACTTGTCGCACACCATGTCGATATGGCCCTGCAGCATCACGGTCGGGGCATTCTCGGCACCGGCAGATGCGGGCTTGCGAATGATGACGTTGTAGACCTCGTCCTGGTACACATCGAGGCCGCGCTCCTTGGCAAACGCAACCAGAAATCGCTGATGCCCTTCTCGTTGCCAGACCCGCGGGGAATCGCGCTGACCTCCTCAAAGAAATGGAACAGCTGGGCGGGCTCGTAGCCGGTAATCTTGTAGTCCATGGTGCCTCCTTTTGGCGCAACTGGTTAGACAGTAAGACTTGCGACTTGTATATTCCCAGACTTTGTTTGCATAAACCAGTCGAAAACGCCGAGCGCTCTCGCATCATCGGCTAACGGCGGACCGCATGGCGTAACGGTCACAACTTCCGCAGCTCTACAAATCGAGGCGCCCTTGCCAGAGCGCCTCGATTGCGCAGAGATCAAATTGTCGCCACGCCCTACAGCGCGCCGGAACCGGCTTGCATCATGCCGCCGGGACCCGAGCTCACGCCGCCGCTCACGGGCGCGGCGTTTCCGGTGTGCGGTGCTGCCGGAGCGGTATCGCCACCGAGCGTGCCCGCCGGACGCGGTGCCGGGATCTCGCCCGTGCCGTGGCTAAAGACAAACTTGCCATCGGCCACGTCGCACAGGACGGTATCGCCCCTCGCCCCACTCGCCGGCCAGAAGCTCCTCGGACAGCGGGTCCTCGATAAGCTTTTGGATAGCACGGCGCAGCGGACGCGCACCGTTGGTGAGGTCGGTGCCCTCGGCCACGATCTTGTCATAGGCCGCATCGGTGAGCTTGATGTTCATGCCGTTGGCAATCAAACGCTGACGCAGGTCGTCCACCAGCAGGTGAGCGATCTTGGTGAGATTCTCGCCCGAGAGCTTCTGGAACACCACGATGTCGTCGATACGGTTGAGCAGCTCGGGGCGGAACAGGCGCTTGAGCTCGCCCATCGCGCGGCCCTTGATCTCACTCGACGTGAGACCCTGCTCGCCGGTAGTGCCAAAGCCAACGCTCGCATCCTGTGCGATCTCGCGGGCGCCCACGTTGGACGTCATGATGATCACGGTGTTGCGGAAGTCGACCGTCTTGCCTTGGCTATCGGTCAGACGATTCCCTCCTCCAGCACCTGCAGCAGAATGTTGAAGATGTCGGGGTGTGCCTTCTCGATCTCGTCGAACAGCACGACCGAGTACGGGTGGCGACGAACGGCTTTGGTGAGCTGACCGCCCTCGTCGTGACCCACGTAACCCGGAGGGCTACCAATAAGCTTGGAGACCTCGAACTCGCTACCGAACTCGGACATGTCGAAGCTGATGAGCGCGTCCTTGCTGCCAAAGAGGTACTCGGCGAGCGTCTTGGCGAGCTCAGTCTTGCCCGTGCCGGTAGGGCCCAGGAAGATAAAGCTACCGCCGGGACGACGCGGGTCCTTGAGCGGCGAACGGCTGCGGCGCACGGCCTTGGCAACTGCCTCGACGGCCTCGTCCTGGCCGATAATGCGGGTCTTGAGCACGCTTTCGGCTCTGCAGCAGGCGACGGCTCTCGCTCTCGGTAAGCGAGGACACCGGCACGCCCGAAGTCACGGACACGATGTCGGCAATCTGACTCACGTCGATGGTGAGCGGGCTGGCGTCGAGCTCGGCGGTCCAGGCGGCCTTGGCCTCGGCGAGTTCAATCTCGGCGGCCTTCTGCTGCTCGGTGATCTCGGCGGCCTTGTTCATGTCATCGCTCTCGGTGGCCTCCTGCGCGGCGGCCTTGAGCTCCTCTATACGATGCTCGGCCTCGCGCACCGGCTCGGGCGCGCGATTCGCGGCGATGCGAGCGCGGGCACCGGCCTCGTCGATGAGGTCGATGGCCTTATCGGGCAGGAAGCGATCCTGGATGTAGCGGTTGGAAAGGTTCGCGGCGGCCTCGATAGCACCCTGCGTATAGCGCACATGGTGGTGCTCCTCGTAGCGCGGCTTGAGCGCGGTCAGGATCTTGACCGTGTCCTCGACGCTCGGCTCCTCGACATCGATGGTCTGGAAGCGACGCTCGAAGGCCGGATCCTTGGTGAGGTACTTGCGGAATTCCTCGGCCGTGGTGGCACCGATAATCTGGAAGGCGCCGCGCGCGAGCACGGGCTTGAGCATGGAGCTCGCATCGATGGAGCCCTCGGCAGAACCGGCACCGATGATGGTGTGCATCTCGTCGATAAACAGGATGACGTCGTCGGCTTCGGTGGCCTCCTGGATCACGTTCTTGAGGCGCTCCTCAAACTCACCGCGATACTTGGCGCCCGCGACGAGACCCGGCAGGTCGAGCGTCCAGATATTCTGGTTCATGAGATTCTCGGGCACGTTGCCGGCTGCAATCTGCTGCGCCAGGCCCTCGACGATGGCCGTCTTGCCCACGCCGGGGTCGCCCAGAATGAGCGGGTTGTTCTTGGTGCGGCGCGAAAGAATTTCCATCATACGCTGGACTTCCTTTTCGCGACCGATCACGGGGTCGAGCTCGCCGTTGCGCGCCTTTTGCGTGAGGTTGGTGGCGAACTGCTTGAGCGTGTCGGTGCCGCTCCCCTTTTGCTGAGAGCCATCCGAGCCGCTAAAGAACGGCAGGCCCGCACCGGGACGACCAGCACCGGCGCCGGCGAGCGGACGCTTCTTGTCCTGGTCCTTGGCAGTGAGTTTCTCGATAGCCTTTTTGATGGAGGCGGACGACACACCCAGGCGCATGAGGATGTCCATGGCCATGCCGTTGCCCTCTTCGACGATTCCGATCAGCAAGTGCTCGGTCGACACGTAGGTCTGGTTGTTCTCGCGTGCCACGCGGAAGGAGCGCTCCATCACGCTGATGACGAGCGGCGTAAAGGCGAGCTTGGCAGCCTCGGTCTCCTCGCTGGGCTCGGGAACCGTGGTCTGGACCTCTTTGAGGGTATCCATGATGTCATCGTAGGAGATGTCGAGCGAGCGCAGCGCCTCGGCAGCGATGCCCTCGTCCTCCTTGGCGAGTGCGAGCAGCAGGTGCTCGGTACCCACCTTATTTGAGTGAAGATCGAGCGCTTCTTGCTTGGCCATGGACATGACCCTTTGCGCGCGCGATCGGTAAAACGGTCTAACATGCTAGCTCCTCTTAGACGAGCTAGTTTTTTCAAGGGCAAAAGCGCCACTCGTGGCGGCGCTTTGGTCTCTTTACCCATATGGAGTATATGCTAACCGTTGGAGCCTTTTCCACGCGCTGCCATACGACAACGTCTACAAAAAAGGAATCGCCAGGTGCGGCGGACGCTCTAGGTTAGAAGCTGTTGCCTAGCAGGCAGGCTCGGCGTCCATGCTCTCGGCAACATCATTGACGGCATCGGCAACGGGAGCGCCAGGCATTCGCACGAGCTCCATATGCTGCTCTTCAAAGACGGTTCCCATGGGGAAGGCGCGGCGGAAGGCAAAGCGAGCAACCGGACCAGCCACTAGCAGGTTCCAAGGCAGGGCCATGATAAAGTTGCGCGGAATGTTGACGAGCCACATCATCAGCGCCTGCAAATTGGCAAGCGGGCCGCCGGGCATATGGAACAGGCCTTCGCACGCGCCGTACAGCGACATGATGATGACCATGGGAACGACCATGCAGGAGCTGACGGCGAGCGTCATGGCAAGTGGCGAGCTCTTGCCCGGCGTGACCAGGAATTTAAAGGCGAAGCCCTTAGCAAGGGGGCTGGCAACAAACCAGTCGCAGCACATGGCAAAAACGTAGGCAACGGGGAAGCCGAGCCACGCGGCGGCAACAACCTCGCCGTTGATGACCCCATGCTGCAGGGCAACGTTGTAGATGCTCATCCAGAGCACCATGCAAAAGCACATGATAAAGGTGAACAGCAGGCTCTCTCGTTTGTTGATAGGCATAAAGGACAAAATCCTTTCTGTGTTACGCCGCGGCACCACGCAACAAAAACGGGCGGGCAAGATGGAGCTGTTGGGACTTCATCTCGCCCGCCCGTGGTACGTGCGTCTGCGACTACTTATGTGGTGGAACTACCCTAACACGAACGGCGCGCGCTTCGTAAGCGTTGAGTTTATGGAGATGCAGGGCACCAATAATCCCCCCGACCCCATAAGTTGCGGTGGAATACGGACTGTTTTGACCCTTTAAGCAGCAATTCAGTCCCTATTTCACCGCAACTCATTGGGGGTGCAAAGTAACCTGTCCCCCTTGCACCAATTAGCTGGTGTGGCGCCAGCGAGGGTCGGTGAGCGTACGCGCCACACCCAGACCAACGGGCAGAAACGCTACGATGAGCACTGCGCGCACAAACCAGCCGAGCATATTGACCGTATCGAAGGTGCACATGTAATACATCGAGCGATACAGATACAAGCCCGGCACCATAATGACGATCGATGGCACCGTGAGAGCGATACGTGGGTAGGTGAGCTTGACTTCGGCCAAGCTTGCCAGCAGACCCGATACCAGCGCGCCGATAAACGCTGCTGCCTCGGGAGGCATTCCCGTGCTGAGGCCCAGGAAGGGAATCATCGTCGGCGCATCGACAAGGGTAAGACGCAGGGTATTGGAAACGGCGCCGATCAACCCAGCTGCCGCGGCCATCTTTACCGGGCTGTTGAACATCACCGAGAAGCCGAATACGCCAACGAAGCTCATCACCACGCGCAAAAGTGTAAGAGCCAACGGTGAGAGACCAAGCGGGGCGAAGTCATCCGGCGCCAGTCCCACACATTCGGCAACCATCCAGCCTACGAGCGTCGCCATCACAATAATCGATACGGCATACGAAAGACGCTCAATGCCGCTTCGCATATCGAGCTTGGCGATGTCGAGGCCTGCCGTAATGAGGGGAAAGCCGGGAATCACAAAGAGCATGGCGCCGATATAGCCTTCTTGGTGCGACATTGCCCCCGGTACGACCTGGCCAAGGCCGAGCAATGCCAGCAGATACGAAACGCAAGCGAGCGCAACGCCCGTCGTCAGCGCGCTGAACTGGCCAAGACCTTGCTTGAGAATATGGGAGCGGGCAAAGTTGCCGACACCCGCGCCCACGAACGCGCAGGCCATCTCGATAGGGCCGCCGCCGAGTAAAAAGACGAAGGCGCCGCAAGCACAGGCTGCCGCAAGGCCCTGTTGCCAGGGAGAGTAATCGGGCTTTGAGCTCTCAACGGTCCTGAGCATCTCGTGGTATTCGTGCACGGTAAACCGGCGCCCATACGTCTCGATTTCCTTTAAGAAGCTCTCCATCATCCAAATGCGATGGGTATTGACTCCCGTTGTGGGCAGGCTGACAACCTCGTTAAAGCAGTGGCCATCTTCGATGCAGGTACACTCAAACGATAGGAGACTCAAGTCGACGTGGATGGTGACACCGAGTACGGCGGCGACTCGATTCATGGTATCGCGTACACGCCAGGCACCCGTTCCGCTCGCAAGCATAAGCATACCGGTGCGGCAGATGATGGATGATTTATCGGTGAGCGGCGCATCGACGGCAAGTTCATCGCCTGCCGTCACGATCTGGTGCCAGTCAGTTTTCATATGGAGCGCGCCGGCACGAACGCCGTGGTGCATGGGGGCTCTCGAAAGCAGCGAGTCAAGGCGCGAAGGCTGTGGGGGCTCCGTTAATTCGCCCTCGTCCTCGTCGGGCTCTTCATCGACCAGATCAAATGAGTCAAGCGATGCCGGCTCGCGACGATCGATTAGCTCCTCATCCTCATCGTCAAAGTAATTGAACTGATCGAGCATGTCCTCTTCGATTGAACGCTCGCTCGCGTCGTCCAAATAGACGCTCCCTTCCTACCGACTAACCCCCATCCTAGGCAGCAACGGCTAAAGGAAACATAAAAGAGACGGCTGTCATGCGAGCCATGTGCGCAATAGCCGTGGGTAGTCGTTTAATAACGTCCCCAATGACTACATCGATGTTCTAAGTGTCAACCAAGTCAACGCCGCAGATAGAGGACGGACAGCGAGCGACGTCCAGGGCGAACAAGGTTGGAAAAAAGGCGGCATTGACCTTCTGGTCATGCCGCCTTAGTTGAATGACAAATTGTCGCTCTGGGCGGCGCGCAGCGTCGAGCGGTTACGGCGTTTGGTAAAACGCCGTAACCCCCTAGTACATCTTTGCGCCGGCGGGGATGGAGGCGTCGAGCTGGATCAGGTTGAGACGCTCCTCACCATCCTCCTCGTGGATAGCGCTGATGAGCATGCCGCAGCTGGGAATGCCCATCATCTTGCGCGGAGGCAGGTTGGTGATGGCGAGCAAGGTCTTGCCAACCAGGTCCTCGGGCTCGTAATAAGCGTGAATACCGGAGAGGATGGTGCGGTCGGTGCCGGTGCCGTCGTCGAGCGTAAAGTTCAGCAGCTTCTTGGACTTCTTGACGGCCTCGCATGCCTTGACCTTCACAGCGCGGAAATCGCTCTTGGAGAAGGTATCAAAGTCGACGAACTCCTCAAACAGCGGCTCAACGGCGATCTTGGAGTAATCGAGCGTGGGCTTAAGCGACTTAACGAACGGGCTTGCAGCGTTGCCGGCCTCGGCAGCCTTGGCGGCAGCGGCACCGGACTGGAAACCCTTCTCGGGCTTCATGTGCGGGGAACAGCAGCACGTCGCGGATAGAAGCCTGGTTGGTAAGCAGCATGACCACACGGTCGATACCGATGCCGATGCCGCCCGCGGGAGGCATACCGTACTCGAGGGCGCGCACGTAGTCCTCGTCATACTCCATGGCCTCATCGTCGCCGCCGGCCTTCTCGGCCATCTGGGCAGCAAAGCGCTCAGCCTGGTCGACCGGGTCGTTGAGCTCGGAGAATGCGTTGGCGTACTCGTGGCCGGCGATAACCAGCTCAAAGCGGTGGGTCAAACGCGGGTCGTCCTCAAAACGCTTGGCGAGCGGGCTGACCTCGATGGGGTAATCGCACACGAAGGTCGGGTTGACGATGGTATCCTCGCCCAGCTCATCGTAAATCTCGGCGATAATCTTGCCGGCGGTCCACTCGGGCTTAATCTCCAGGCCCTTCTCGCGCGCGGCGGCAGCAAGCTCCTCGACCGGCGTGTCGATGGTGACCTGCTTGCCGAGCACGTCGGAGACGATGTCGGTCATGGGACGGCTGGCCCACTCACCAGAAAGGTCGATGGTCTGGCCCTGGTACTCGATGACCTCGGGGTTGCCGATGGCTTTGTTAGCCGCCTTAATGACACCCTGGGCGAGCGCCTTCATGCCCTCGAGGTCGGAGAAGGCACGGTAGGCCTCCATCGTGGTGAACTCGGGGTTGTGGGTAAGGTCCATGCCCTCGTTACGGAAGATGCGGCCGATCTCGAACACGCGCTCAAAACCACCGACGATGCAGCGCTTGAGATGCAGCTCGGTGGCAATACGCAGGTAGCACTCCTGATCGAGCGCGTTGAAGTGGGTAATGAACGGCTTGGCCGTGGCACCACCCTGGATGGTCTGCAGGATGGGGGTCTCGACCTCCATGTAGCCGTCGGACTCCATAAAGCGACGGAAGGTGGAGAGAATCTGCGAACGCTTACGGAAGGTCTCGCGAACGTCGTCGTTGGCGATCAGGTCGACATAGCGCTGGCGATAGCGGGTCTCCTTGTCGGAAAGACCGTGGAACTTCTCGGGCAGCGGACGAACGGCCTTGGAAAGCAGGGTCGCGCTCTTAGGGGCAACGGAAAGCTGGCCGCGCTGGGTGCGCACGACCACGCCGGTCACGCCCAGGATGTCGCCCAAGTCGAGGGCTTTGAGCGTATTCCAGGCAGCCTCGTCCATGTCGTTGATGCGGCAGAACAGTTGAATCTCGGCAGTCGCATCGCGCACGACGATGAACATGATCTTGCCCTGACCGCGCTTGGCGACCACACGGCCGGCGATCTTCACGACATCCTCGGTGTCCTCACCATCGGCAAGATCGGCGTACTTAGTCTCGATATCGGCGACGTAGTCCTCAAGCTCAGAGTGCTCGGGATAGGGGTTCTGGCCCGCCTCGAACAGGGCGGCGCGCTTGGCCAGGCGGGTGGCGCGCTCGTCGTTGAGCGTCGATGCCTGATCGGCGGCGTTCTGGTTCTCTGCCATAAGTTAGCTCCTCAAACTAAAAACGCTCCCGCCCGGTCCCGGGAGCGAAAACATACCTTTACGCGGGACCGTGGTCTAGCGTGCGATCTTGGCGATGGTGTAGACGCGGGTCTTGCCAGAAGGCGTAACGACCTCGACGGAGTCGCCCTCGCCGTGACCGATGATGGCGTGACCGACCGGAGACTCGTTGGAAATCTTGTGCTCGAGCGAGTTGGTCTCGGTGGTACCGACGAGCGTGACTTCCATGACCTCGCCGTTGGGATCAATCAGCGAAACGGTGGAACCGATGGAGACGGTCAGGTCGCCCGTGGTGGCAGCAACCTGAGCGTTGGCGAGGATGGCCTGGATCTCGGCAATACGAGCGGCGTTCTGGGCCTGCTTGTCCTTAGCGGCGTCGTACTCGGAGTTCTCCGAAAGGTCGCCGAACGCGCGGGCTTCCTTGATGTCCTCGACGATCTCCTTGGCGTAATCGCCCTCACGCCAAGCGAGCTCCTCGACGAGCTTCTGGCGGCCCTCAGCGGTCAGTACGATCTGGCTTGCGTCCATACGGATATCTCCCCAACTCTGATCAAACAATCAACTGTCAACAAAACGAAAAAGACCGGCTAGCCTGCGGGCAAGCCGGTCAGGTGCTCACCCCAAAGGGATGGGACTACTCTGCGTCCGCGTCGCTGTCCTCTGCCTGCTTCTTCTTGGCAGCAGCGAGCTTGGCCTCGAGCTCAGCGATCTCCTTGTCCTCCTCGGACTGCTCGACCACGACCTCCTCGGCCTGCTTGGTCTCGGCCTTATCGTCGCCCTCCATACCCTCGCGGATATTCTTGACGGTAGAGCCGAGGGACTTGCCGAGCTTCGGCAGGTTCTTGGGCCCGAAGATAATCAGGACAACGACGAGAATAATGATGAGCTCAGGAGCCCTCAGTCCAAACATGTAGACCTCCACAATACAGCGAGACAAGCTCGAATGAGTATACCGCGGGTATCGCGGTATCACAACAATAGCTAAAAAAAGGGACCGCAAGAAGCGGTCCCTCCTCATGCTCTGGTCGGGTTGACTGGATTTGAACCAGCGACCCCTGCGTCCCGAACGCAGTGCTCTACCAAACTGAGCCACAACCCGTTAGCTCGACTATAGTAACAAAGATTTCGCCGCATGCTAGAGAAATTTTTACTTCTTTGGCACTTCGATGCGAACCGTGCTGGGAATGAGCTCAGTCGCGCAGGACCACCAGCCATTTTGCTGGGCAGCATCGGCAAGCCTTTCGGCCGTGGCAGCGGTGTCGCAAATGGCAAACGAGCAGGCACCCGATCCGCACACGTCTACAGCAACGGTTCCGTCCTGTTTACGCAGCCAGTCGAGCACGGTTTGGATCTGCGGTTCCATTTGCGCGGAGATAACGCCCAGGTTGTTGTGGACGAGCGCGTAGGCCGTCTCGGCGTCTCCCGAACGAAGCGCCGATGCGATCGCGCCGGGCTTGTCCGCAGGCACCGAGGCCTCGTCAAAATGTCGATAGGCTTCAATTGTCGAAACACTTGCCTCGCGCGGCTTGACCAGCACGACGGGCGTCGCGGGCAGCGCAGGGGTACTCGGTTGCCAGCACGTCTCCCCCACCTACGTAGAACGCAGGACTCGCGTGCAAAAAGAACGGGACGTCAGCACCAATGCCTCGCGCAATATCGTCGAGCGCTGGGTCGGTGCGATCAATGCCCCAGAGCTCCGCCAAGGCGACAATGACCGCGGCCGCATCCGTCGAGGGGCCGCCCAAGCCGGCGCACAATGGAATGCGCTTCTCGATCGTCACGCAGATGTTTGCCTCGCGACCATAATGCTCGGCCATAGCAACCGCAGCCCGATACGCCGTATTCTTTTGCATGGGAAAATCTGATGCCGGAACCGTCTGGACAGTCAGCGCCTGCGCCGGCGTGACCGTCACGGTATCGGAAAGACCGACGGCTGCCATCAGGGAATCGACCCTGTGGTAGCCGCGGTCATCGCGCTCGGTATGAACCCCCAGGTAGAGGTTAATCTTTGCCGGCGCGGAAAGAGTCAGGGACCGATCGGTCACCGTTAGTGCTCCTCGAGCTGATTGCCGAGCGGGGTAAAGAGATGCTCGCCGCTCTCGGGGTCGAACAGCTCGACCTGACCGGTGAGGACATCGATATACTGGTAGGACTGACGCGACTTGCGGCCACGGCGCTCGTCGACCTCGACGATAAAGACGGCGGGGTGGACGCTCTTGATGGTGCCCATGCGCTCGACAACGCGGGTGCGGCCCATGTTGGCCTTCACCTTGACGCGATCGCCCACCATATCGGTCAGCTTCTCGTGGATGTCGTCGACGTGATTGACTTCCATCTCTTCCATGAACAGGGCCTCCAGAAGGTGTAATTCAAAAAGGGGATAATACCCCTAAGATAGACAAAACTCTAATACTATAGCACCCTGTCGTGGCCATACGCAAGTAGCTAAATAAGCTCCGTCCCAAATACGTACCAGACGACAATCTCGCATGACCAGTTGTTACGCGGTTTGGTAAAACCGCGTAACCTAAAGATTGTCGGTGTCCAGGACGATGGTGAATGGGCCGTCGTTGACCAGGTCGACCTTCATGTCAGCGCCAAAGATACCGTGCGCCACATGCTCGACGTCCTCGCGAACAAGCGTCAGGAAGTACTCGTAGAGCTCGTTGGCAACATCGGGGGCGCCGGCATCCGTAAACGATGGGCGGCGACCGTGGCGGCAATCGGCGAACAGCGTGAACTGCGACACCACGAGTACCTCGCCGTCGACATCGGCCAGTGCCAAGTTGGTCTTGCCGTTCTCGTCCTCGTTGATACGCAGCCCGCGGAGCTTGCCCCACAGCTTGTCGGCCTCGGCACGTGTATCGCCGTGACCCACGCCCAGCAGCACCAGGTAGCCGCGCCCAATGCGACCCACGCACTCGCCGTCGACCGTCACGCCGGCGTTGAGCACGCGCTGCACCACCGCGCGCATGGCCTACTCCTCGCCCGTCAGCTTGGCGGACAGATGCTCGAGCGCGTGGAAACGATGGCTGATGGCGTTCTTCTCGTCAGCCGTCAGCTCGGCCATGGTCTTGCCCGGCGTGTCGACCGGCAGGAACAGCGGGTCGTAGCCAAAGCCGTGATCGCCGCGGCCCTCGTGCGCGATAACGCCCTCGCAGGCGCCCTCGCCATAGGTGACCAAACCGTCCGTGTCGATGAGCGCGACGACGCTCATAAAGCGCGCGGTGCGATCCTCGTCGGCCACGCCATCCAGGTTAACGAGGAGTTTGGCGTTGTTGGCGGCATCGTCGCCGTGCACGCCCGCATAGCGCGCGCTATACACGCCCGGCTCGCCGCCCAGGGCATCAACGACCAAGCCCGAATCGTCGGCAATGGCCATAAGGCCCGTCTCCTCAACCGCGGCTTGGGCCTTGATGATGGCGTTCTCCAAAAACGTCGTGCCGTTTTCCTCGGGATCCTCAAAATCACCCAGCTGGCCGAGCGCCACAAAGCGCACCTCGGGCATGACCTTGCCCAAAATGGCCTCGATCTCGGTGAGCTTATGGGCGTTGCCCGTTGCCACGACGATGGTCGCCGCCGGGTCGAGGGTGTCGATGTCAATCTTCTCAAGTGCCATAACTGGCCTCCTTGTCTCTATAGCAAGCCGCGTGAGGGGCGTTTGGGCACTTTGACCCCTCCCCTCTCAGGCGATCGGACCTTTCAACGCAGCATTTCAGCAGATAAAACCTACCAAAATAAACCTGTCCCTTTTTGGCAGGTTAGGCGATGGCTTGGTGCTGAAGCTCGATGAGCTCGGCAATGCCCTTGTCGCCCAGGTCGAGTAGGGCGTTGAGACGCTTGCGGTCGAAGGGCGCCTGCTCGCCGGTACCCTGAAGTTCGATCATCTCGCCGGTGTCGGTAGCGACGAGGTTCATGTCTACCTCGGCGTGGCTGTCCTCGGAATAATCGAGGTCAAGCAGCGTATTGCCGTCGACAACGCCCATGGAGATGGCAGCCACGGCCGATAAGCGGGATGCGCTCGATCTTGCCCGCCTCGACCCACATGGCAAGGGCGTCGTGCAGCGCCACCCAGGCGCCGGTGATGCTCGCTGTACGCGTGCCGCCATCGGCCTGAATCACATCGCAGTCGACCGTAACGGTGTACTCGCCGAGCGCCTTCATATTGACGACGGTACGCAGGCTGCGGCCGATAAGCCGCTCGATCTCCATGGAGCGACCCTTGCGGTTGGCATGCTCGCGCTTGCAGCGTTTACCGGTCGAGGCCGGCAGCATCGCATATTCCGCCGTCACCCAGCCGGCCTTGGCGCCCTTTCGCCAACCCGGCACGCCCTCCTCGATAGTGGCGGCGCACAGCACGCGCGTGTCGCCGAACTCGGCCAGACACGAGCCGTGGGCGTGCTTCATGACGCCGCGGGTGAGCTTAACGGGGCGCAGCTCGTTGGCGGCGCGGCCGTTGGCGCGGTTGACCTGCATGTACTCCATAGAAATATCCTTTCGGCAAAAGATGTGGCGAAGGCTTTGGCGGCTGCCTTACATCTATTTCAGCTCATCGATATCGATATGTTCGATGCTCTTGAGCGGCTGACCAAAGATAAAGCTGCCCGCCACCGCAAACTCGGCAATGTTATCGGCCGTCGTGACAAAACGATGCTGCGGCTCGGCGGCGTCGCCCGCCAGCTGCTCGCGGCGCGTGAGGATATCGGTCAGCTCGCGTGTGGTCTCCTCGGCGGAACTCACGACGCGCACCCCAGGCCCCAGCGCATGCCGGATAGGTCCCACCAACAGCGGGAAATGCGTACAGCCGAGCACCACGGTATCGATACCGTGGTCGCGCAGCGGCTCAACCGTGGCACCCACCAGCGCACGCACGGCAGGCGTATCGAAGATGTCCTCGTTCTCAAGCCACTGTTCCTGCAGATGTGCACCCGAGGCGAGCTCGTGTTCGACAACCTCGACAAAGCTCGAGGCAGGACAGCCGTATACATCGACGCCGGCATCTAGATCCTGAATGGCGCGCGTGTAGGCGCCCGAGCGAATAGTGAGGTTGGTAGCGAGCACGCCCACGCGACGCGTACGCGTGCTGTTGATTGCTGCACGGGCACCCGGCGCGATCACGCCGATCACGGGAACGTCGAGCACCTGCTGGGCCAGACGCAAGGCCGCAGCGGTCGCCGTGTTGCAGGCGATGACCATAATCTTGACGTCGTGCTTCGAAAGCCAACGACCCGCCTGCAACGCAAACGAGCGCACCTCATCCTCGGTGCGCGTGCCGTAGGGGCAGCGCTTGGTGTCGCCAAAGTAGTAGACGGACTCGTGCGGCAACGCCGTCGCAATCGCGCGCGCAACCGTCAGACCGCCCAACCCAGAATCGAACACGCCAATCGGGCGCGTGTCACCTGCCGAATTCTCGATATCGGACATTACCTCACCAGTCTCTCTCGAAAAGACATGTCCAAGTGCGGCGACGCCGCGCTACGAACGCGCCGCGACCAGCAGCTCTGCCGTCGCCGCCCAACCGTCGACAATTTTGCCGCGCGTAACGAAAGCGTTCTCGCAAGCAGCCAGGAACTCGGGCGCGCCGGCGCTCGTCAGGCCATTCTCGACCAGGCAGAACGTGCCCACGTGATCGGCCATGTAGAAGTCGGACTCGGAATCGCCGAGCGCGAGCGTCTCCTCGCGCTCGATCCCCAGGTGCTCGCAGAAGTGCGCAATGGCGACGCCCTTGTTGAGGCCCGCGGGGTTGATGTTGAATGCGCGACCGTCCTCGACGCGATCGAGCTCGAGCGTCGTCGGCTTGGACAGGTGAGTCAGATGGCCGTTGCAAGCCCAGATCAGACCGCAGCCGGCCTCGTCCAGGATGGCCTGGACCTCATTGTCGGGCACATCGCCGCGCATGCCGACGGTGACCTCACGGTATTTGTAGCCGGTCGACATGTCGTTGTGATACTCGATCTTGTGCGGCCAGCGGGCGAAGATCTTCTCGCACACGCCGGTCTCTCGATCACCTGGTGCGGAGTAAGGCCGCAGGCGGGGTCGTAAGGCATGTCGCCGGTCAGATACTCCCAATCGTTGGCTTTGAGGTCGTACATAACCAGACCGCCCATCTCACCAATGTAGGAGTTGAGGCCGAGCACGCGCGCGTCCTCGTGGATCATGGTACGGTTGCGGCCCGAGGTGGGAACCACCTGAATGCCAGCACGAGCAGAGCGCCACGACGGCCTCGACGAGTTTGGTCGAGGGGTTGCCGTCGTTGTCGCGCAGCACACGAGGCGGGCGCGAGCATCGTGGCGGTCGGTAAAGACGTACTTGACCTTAGCCAAGCGCTCGCGCATCTCGCCCGAAAGCTCGGCAACGGTCGGCAGGGTGTTGTGGGACATGGTTACTCCGTTTACGTAGAAGGGTTTGGACTTGGACGGCATGTTTTGATTGAGGGAACACGCTTATGGCGACAGCGCACTCAGGACGCCGCCGCCATCATGGTTCATTAGTCAAACTGGGTAACATCGATCAGGCGATTGGCCAGCGAAGGTCGCTCTCGATAGGCACGAACTCGTCGCCCACGTGCATGAGCTCCTCGTCACCCTTTGCCAGCAGCAAGACAATGGTGGGAGCATCGGGGTTGACGTACTCCTCGCGCGCCGCCTTGAACGCCGCATGCACAGCGGCTTCTCGATCGAGGATGATCTTGTTCGGCGTATCGTCAGGGAACATGTTCGGCAAGCTCGAGACAGACCTTCATCGGGTCCTCGTGAGCCGGGTCCTCGTTGGCAAAGATCATCAGGTCGGGAATACGGTGCGGCCTCGCGCGGCAGCTGCTCGCGGCGCTCCTGCGCCTTGCCGCCGGCGGCGCCTAAAACAGCGCAATGACGGGGCTAGCGGGAAACGCGCGCTTGACCGACGAAAAAGCGAACGGAACGAAAGCTGGTTGTGCGCGTAGTCGACGACACAAATCACGCGGCCGTCCTTCGACTCCACGACCTCCATACGGCCCGGCACACGCAGTTTGGAGAGGCCCTTCTTGATGGCATCGATACCGATGCCGATCTCGCGCGCAGCGGCGATAGCGACCAGCGCGTTCTCCACGTTAAAGTCTCCCGCGATACCCAGCAGGACCTTCTCCCCCGCCTCGGACTCGTCGGCACACAGGCCATGCAAGTTGAACTCGATGCTAAAGCCAACCATGCGGACATCGCTTGCCCACAGGCTCGCCTCGGGATGCTCGACGCCAACGGTCACCAAGCGCTCGGCCGTCGACGCTGCCCCCAGCACACGGTCGACCTCTTCGGTGCCCAGATTCACCACGGCGGTCTTTGCCTGGTCAAAGATCCTGAGCTTGCTCTCAAAATAATCCTCAAACGTGGGGTGTTCGATCGGCGAGATGTGGTCGCGACCGATATTGAGGAAGCACGCCACATCAAACGGCAGGTTCTCGACGCGTTGGTACTTGAGCGCCTGGCTCGAGACCTCCATGACCATGGACTGGCGACCGGACGTGCGGCAGTTGGCGATATGGCGCCAGACCTCGGGGGCCTCGGGCGTAGTATTGGTGCTCTCGTAGCACTCGATACCATCGTCGGTACTCACCGATCCGATCATGCCGCAGGACTCGCCCGCCGCTTTGATAATCGACTGGAGCATAAAAGCGGCCGTGGTCTTTCCCTTGGTACCGGTGATGCCCACGATCTTGACGTCGTGGTCGGGCGGTCGTAGACCTCCGGCGGCAACAGGGCCATGGCCGTGCGAACACTATCAACAACCAGCATCGCAGCACCGCTCTCCTTCGCCAGCGGCTCCAGAGACTCGACCAGCGACTCCTCGCACACAAATGCGACGGCGCCCGCATCGAGCGCCATGCTCAAAACGCGGGTCTTAAAGGCAGCACCTTTGCAAAAGAATACGTCACCTGCCGAGACCGCGCGCGAATCAAACGAGCAGCCGGTCACGGCGCGCTCGTCAACCTGCTCTGATGCGCGCAGCTCGCCGCACACATCGAGAGAAGCTTGGCAAGCGTATCGACCGTGGTCACGGTCGCGGAATCCGAATGGTGCATCTTTCACCTTTCTCAGCCATTTGGCAGGGACGGTTTTTATAGTAACTGAAACGCACCCACGCAAAAACGGCTCCCGGAGGAGCCGTTACGCGCAGGCGTTCGTAAGCCGAGGCTAGGCAGCCTGAACAGAAGGCTGGTCCTCGTCGATAAAGAAGCGCTTGTACCACACTAAGAACACGAGCGGCGTATAGATCTTGCGCTGGAAATCGCCCTTGCCCGCAAAGTGCAGATCGAGCAGGTGCATGAGCTCGTCGGTATCGAAGAACTCGCTTGCCCACGGCGCGGTGAAGTACTCCTTGACATAGTCGTACCACTTTGCTCGCGCAGCCAGTAGACAATCGGCACCGGGAAGCCCACCTTGGGACGGGTGGCCCACTCATCGGGCAGCGACTTGTTGGCAGCGTGGCGGAGTACCTGTTTGTTGCCGTTCTCGTTGATGCGGTATCGGTCGGGAATGTGCTCGGCGAACTCCATGACTTTGCGGTCTAGGAAGGGCACGCGCAGCTCCAGCGAGTGCGCCATGCACATCTTGTCGGCCTTGAGCAGAATGTCGCCCGGAAGCCACATGTTCATGTCCAGGTACTGCTTCTTGACCAGCTCGGGCTGACCCTTCACGCGCGCATAGATGGGAGCGGCAAGCTCGAAGGCGCCGTCGCCGGTGTTGTACTCGGGCTTGAGCACGCCGTCGACCTCGCGCTCCGGCCATACCAGAGCCTGTCCCAGAACGACTTCTCGGGGGATCTCGGCACCCTTGACCAGGAAGTTATGTCCCTTGAAGTACGGCATATGCAGCGCCAGGTTACCGAGCGCGCGACGGATGGGCAGCGGCACCATCTTTTTTTGCGCACCGGGACCGTATCCTCGTAGTAGGCGTAGCCGCCAAAGAGTTCGTCGGCGCCTTCGCCCGAAAGCACGACGGTAACGTCCCTTGCGGGCCATCTCGGCCAAGAACCACAGCGGCACGGAAGACAGGTTGGACTGCGGCTCGTCCATGTGATACTGGATGTCCTCGAGCGCACCGAAGAACTCGTCGGCGGTAATCATCTTGCGAACGTTCTCGACGCCGAGCTTATCGGAAAGCTCCTTGGCGTAGTTGGTCTCGTTGAAGTTCTTGTAGTCAAAGCCCACCGAGAAGGTCTTGTCGGGCATGAGGCAAGCGGCGATGTAGCTGGAGTCGACGCCACCGGAGAGGAACGACGCGACCTTGACGTCGGCGATGCGATGGGCCTCGACGCTCTCGTGCACGACCTCGTCCAGCTCATCGACATACTCTTCGAACGGCTTCTCGACGGCAGAGTAATCGCAATCCCAGTAGCGCTCGATGTTCATCTTGCCGGTCGGGATATCGACGGTAAAGTAGTGCGCCGGCGGCAGCTTATAGACACCCTCGAAGAAGGTCTCCTCAGTCTGCCGAATACTGCAGCGTCATGTACGGACGCAGAGCCTTTTTGTTGACCGCCTTGTGGAAGTGCGGGTAGTCCAGGAAGCTCTTGATCTCGGAACCAAAGAGCACGCCCGGAGCGCCGTCACCCGCATCGGCCATGGGGTAGTAGTAAAAAGCGGCTTGATGCCAAAGATGTCGCGGGCGCCAAAAAGCTTGTTCTTCTTTTTGTCCCAGATGGCGAAGGCGTACATACCGCGCAGGCGATCGAGGACGGCCTCGCCCCACTCCTCGTAGCCGTGCAGGAGACTCTCGGTGTCGGCGCCGCAGTGGAACTTGTAGCCCTTGGCCTCGAGCTCGGAACGGAGTTCTTGGAAGTTGTAGATCTCAAGCCGTTGAAGACAATGACGACGCTACCGTCCTCGTTGGCCATGGGCTGGGCGCCGGCCTCGGTCAGGTCGAGGATCGACAGGCGGCGGAAGCCGAGGGGGCAACGCGGCCGTCGATAAACTGACCGCCCATGTCGGGACCGCGATGGACGATGCGGTCCATCATCTTGGTGAGCACCTCGGATTGGTTATCCGTCCCACCGACAAAACCGACAAAACCGCACATATACTATCCCCTCTGCTGTTGCTGGGCATCAAATCGAATCAGTAGCTTTTGAGTATACCCGAGGGCGTAAAGAGGGGCGGAATGTTCAGGCAATCTCAACTGAATCAGCTCCGCGCCGACACGCGCCGGTTACCTTTAATGGATATGAGGTGAACAACCCAATTGTTTTTGCTATACTCTCTCCGCACGGGCGATTGGCGCAACGGTTAGCGCAGGTGCTTTTACACGCACAAGGCTGGGGGTTCGAATCCTCATCGCCCACCACTGATTTGATATCTGTCACAAAGGCCGTGGCCAAAAATGGCGAAAATGAGTACTGCTACTTTGTTTACAACATATATATAGATAGTATTTGCTTAAGTTACGCAACATATGTCCATTATAAGGGCTAACAGTTAGCATTGCATTCATCGCCATTTCGACTTGCTATCTGGCCTCATTAGTCCAAAATTGCTGCTACCAAATCGGTAGCAGTACTCATATTTGATGTTTTTTTGCCAGCAGGTCTCCTGCCTTAGCAAATCTAAGGCAAAACAGGCTCCAGACCGCTGAATCGTGCCGCGTAGGGCACATTCCGCAGCGGAACCCGGTCCAAATTGAATTATTGCGCCGCTGTGTTAGCCCAAGACACCCGACAGGATCTCGATCAGGCTGTCCACGTCGGCTTCCTCGCAGACGAGCGGCGGCAAGAAACGCAGCGTATGCGCACCTGTAGCGTTGATCACGGCACCGGCGGTCAGCGCGCGGGCAACAACATCATGCGCATCGCCCGCGGCATCATCAAATCACAGCCGAGCATCAGGCCGCGGCCACGTACCTCGGTCACGTACGGCAGCTGGCGAGCTTTGCCTCCATATAGGCACCCACCTTGGCAGCATGCTCGGCATAATCGCCACGCACAAGCGCGGAGAGCGTCGCGGCGCACGCCGCGACGGCCAAGCAGCTACCGCCAAAGGTCGAACCATGGTCGCCCGGCTTAAACACGTCGGCAATCTCCTTCTTTGCCACGACGGCACCCATGGGCACGCCGTCGGCAATGCCCTTGGCAAGGCTCATGATGTCGGGCTCCACGCCATAGGTTTGGAATGCAAATGGCTTGCCGGAGCGGAAGATGCCGCACTGGACCTCGTCGGCGATAAGCACGGCGCCCACTTCGTGTGCCAGGTCGCGCGCTGCCGCCATAAACTCCTCGGTCATAGGGTGCACGCCACTCTCACCCTGGATCGGCTCGAGCATCACAGCACAAATCTCACTGCCCAGCTGCTTAAAGATCGCACGCAGTTCATCGACATCGTTGGGCGTGCAGGCCACAAAGCCACCCGGCAGCGGGCGGAAGCTGTCCTGCAGCCAATCCTGCATGGTGGCGGCAATGGTCTCGAGCGTACGGCCGTGGAAGCCGCCGCGCATGCACACGATGGTGTTGCCGCCATTACCGGCACGCTTGGCGTACAGGCGCGCGAGCTTCATCGAGCCCTCGTTGGCCTCGGCACCAGAATTGGCAAAGAACGTCTCCCACACCTGCTCGCCCGCAGCCGGGGCACCAAGAGCAGCTGCCGTGGTCTCATCGCCGGCGGCAATGGCATCGGCAAGCACGCGCGCACCATCTACGTCGTCGTTAGCAAGCTTGGACAGCAGCGCCGCGACCTGTCCGCGCTGCTCAATGTAGAAGTAATTGGAGACATGCATGAGCTTTTTGGTCTGTGCCTCGAGCGCCGAGAGCACAGCCGGGTCGCCATGACCTAGGCTGCACACGCCGATGCCGGCAAGAAAGTCGAGGTACTCACGGCCATCGTCGCCGGTGAGCTTCATGCCGTGACCCTCGACAAACTCGACCGGAGAGCGGCCAAAGGTATGCATAACGTAATGGGATTCAAGCGATTGCTGAGCTGCAAGTGACATGGGATGCCTTTCGTTGGGCGCCAGACGGCGCGGGGCTATGGGTGCAGGAATGGGGCGGCTGCGGGTCAGCTAGACCGTCTGAAGCTTCTCGACCTCGTCAAGGTTCTCGGTCAGACGCGCAGCAAACGTCGAAAGCGGATGCGGATGCGTATCGAACTCGTAAGCCGTCTCGGTGGAATGGATCACGGTGCCGACGCCGGCATCGGTCAGCAGCTCCAGGAGCAGCGAATGCGGCGTAGTACCGTTAATGATGGGGCACGAAATACGCCGCCGGTAAGCGCATCGACGGCCGCACGCAGCTTGGGAATCATGCCCTTATCGACCTCGCCGCCGTAGAGCATTTCGTTAACCTCGTCGAGCGTTAGGTTGGAGATAAGCGAGTCCTTGTCGCTAAAGTCCTTGTACAGGCCATCGACATCGGTCAAAAAGATCACCTTATGCGCGTGGAGCGCCGCGGCAACGGCACCGGCGGCGGTGTCGGCGTTGATGTTGAAGAAACCGCCGTCCTCCCCCGCCGCGACGGTAGCGATGACGGGGATGTACTCGCTATCGAGCAGGCGCTCGATATAGTCGGTGTTGACGTGCGTCACTTTGCCCACGCGACCGAGCTCGGGGTCGAGCGACTCGGCGATGAGCGTGCCGGCATCGCTGCCCGACACGCCCACGGCCAGGTTGCCGTGGTGGTTGATGGCAGCAACCAGCTCCTGGTTAACCTTGCCGCCCAGCACCTCGCGCACGATATCCATAGTCGCCGGCGTGGTCACGCGCTGGCCGTTCTTAAACTCGACGGGAATATCGTAGTGGCTGAGCGCCTCGTTGATAGCCTTGCCGCCGCCGTGCACGATGACGGGACGCATACCGATGATCTTGAGCAAAACGATGTCGCTCATCACGTCGCGGCGCAGCTGCTCATCAACCATGGCAGCTCCGCCATATTTGATGACAACCGTCTTGCCGGTCAGGTTCTTAATCCACGGCAGCGCTTCGAACAGCAGCTGCGCGGTTGCTTCGTTGGATTCGCTCGAACGACAATCGCGTGCGAATTTCATAATCTGCCTCGTCTTTCGTATCGTTATCGCGCCGTACTCCGCCGTCCGCAATCGCGGCAAGATGCGCAGCATGCCTGGAATCTAGGAACGGTAGTCGCCGTTGATGGAAATGTACTCGTGCGTAAGGTCGCAGGTCCAGACGGTGGTCGCCGCGTCGCCCGCGCCCAGGTCGGCCGAAATCACGATCTCGGGCGCTTCAAAGCGACGCAGGGCCTCGTCCTCGTCAAAGGGAACAGTCAGACCGTCGCGACAGACAGGCATGCCCATCATGTCGATGGAAACGTCTTCCTGATTAAACTTCACGCCGCACTTGCCAAGCGCCATAGCAACACGGCCCCAGTTGCAGTCGTGGCCGGCGATGCAGGTCTTAACGAGCGGCGAGTTGGCGACGGCACGGGCGGCGATATCAGCTTCCTCGTCGTTGGCGGCTCCGGTAACGTTGACCGTAACAAGCTTGGATGCGCCCTCACCATCGGCGGCGATATTGCGCGCCAGGCTCTCGCACACCTCGTGCACGGCAAATGCCAGCTCGCCAAAGGCGTCGGAGCCCTCGACAATGGGCTCGGCATCCGCGGCAGCACCAGAGGCAAGCATGATGCAGGTGTCGTTGGTCGAGGTGTCAGAATCGACCGTTACCTTGTTAAGGTCTGCTTGACGGTCGAAAGCAGCAGGGCGTGGAAGTGCCGCAGGCTCGACGGGAGCATCGGTCGTGATGACCGCGATCATGGTGGCCATGTTGGGCATGATCATGCCCGAACCCTTGCACATGCCGCCCACCGTGTATAAGCGTTGCCCGCATGGCCCTCGGCATCACTGACGTAGGACACGGCGTACTCCTTGGAATGCGTATCGGTCGTCATGATGGCGCGGGCGGCATCGGCGCCGCCATGGGCGGAGAGTGCCTCATAGGCAGCAGGAATGGCGGTCTCGAACGTGTCGATCGGCAGAATCTGGCCAATCACACCCGTGGAGGCACCAGGATCTGCTGGGGCTCGCAGCCGATAACCTGCGAGGCAATGTTGCAGGTCTCGCGCGCGCAGACAAGGCCGGTCTCACCCGTTGCCGCGTTGGCGTTACCGGAGTTGATTGAAACGCCGGCGATGATGCCATAGCCCTTGTCCGCACCGCCCAGGTTGACACGGCTCACCTGCACGGGCGCCGCGCAAAAGCGGTTGGTCGTAAACACGCCGGCACCGGGACAGGGCTTGTCGGGCACGACGAGCGCATAATCCAGGCGCTCGGGATTCTTGCGGAACCCAGCGTGGATGCCTGCAGCCTTAAAGCCAGCCGCAGCCGTGACGCCGCCCTCGACGGCGCGAATCTTGATATCAAACAGCTCGGTATTCATCGTCTTTATGACTCCTTATGTCAAACAAAAAAACGGACATCGGTTGGTGCGCCATGCCAGTCGTGATCATGAGACCGGCTTAAGAGTGGCGCCCCACCTCGATGCCCGACTACCAAATCGTTAACAATCGAATGTGCTACACCGGGCACGCCACCGTGAGCAAGCCTCGTCGCTCGTCAAAGCCAAAAACGATGTTGGCGCACTGGACCGCCTGGCCCGCTGCACCTTGCACAAATTGTCGATGGCGCCCGTCGCCACCAGCACGCCTGCGCGCTTGTTGAGCGCAAGAGGCCGATCTGGGCGGCGTTGGTACCGACGACCGAAGCCGTCTTGGGCTGCTGACCGGCATCGAGTACGCGCACGAAGGTGCGACCGGCGTAAAACTTCTTGTAATGGTCGACGACATCCTCAAGAACCAGCGCGTCGAGAGCCTGCGGCGCGAGCGGCATCGTCACCGTGGAGAGCAGGCCGCGCTTGAGCGGTGCCAAGTGCGGGTGAAGACGATGCGGTCGGCCAGGCCGAGTATCTGCTCGATCTCGGGCGTGTGGCGATGTTTACCCACGCCATAGGCTTCCAAGTTCTCGTCCGCGCTGCAAAAATGGGTGCGGGCGTTACAGGACTTGCCGGCACCCGTCACGCCGCTGATAGCGTCAACGATCACGGGACCGCTCTGGGCAACCCAGCCCGCGCGCACGGCAGGAGCGGCTGCAAGGCTCGTTGCGGTGGGATAGCAGCCGGCGCAGGCGACCAACACGGACTTGCCGTCGGCATAATCGGATGCGGCGGTCTCCAAGTCCTGGGAGAACAGCTCGGGCAGACCAAAGGCGCGGGTCTTGAGCAGCTCGGGGCTCGTGTGCTCGACGGCATACCATGCCTCAAAGACAGACGCGTCGCTCAGACGGTAATCGGCCGAAAGATCAAAGCAGGACACGCCAGATGCAAGCAGTGCGGGCACCTGTGCCATGGCAGCCGTGTGCGGCACGGCCAAGAAGACGGCGTCGCAGGTTTAAGCTCGGGGGCGTCATGCGTGGTGAAACCAGATCGCTCACGCCAGCAAAGCTCGGATACACCGCAGACAACGGCTGGCCGGCATCGGCGTTGGACGTAATGGCGACAAGTTCAAACTCGGGATGACCGAGCACGAGGCGAATGAGCTCGGCTCCGGCATATCCAGCCGCGCCGACGATTCCAACCTTCAAAGACATATCAGACTCCTTTGTCTGCGATTTATGCACCGATGCGCATTTCGCAGCGGTCGTTATGAAGTGGGTTGAAACTTTAGCACCAAAAGATGCATGAATACGTAAATGGTTTACATATTCATGCATTGAAACATTCCCGACACATTCGCTTGAAGGAATTGACAAATGGAGCGGGCCCCGTATTGACCGGCGCTCCTAACGGCGCCGGGCAATACGGGGCCCGCCCATGCGAAAACCAAGTTGTTAGGATGAGCCAGCCGGCTAGAGCTCGACCGGCACCCATTCGTCGTGATTGCAGATAAAAGCCTCGGGATCCTCGACGCTAAAGAAGACGAGCGTGGGGTCGTTAGGCCCCTCATAGCGCTCGCCCAGGCGCTCTAGATGCTTCCACCCGGCTTCGCGCATTTCGTCTAAAGCCCGGTCATCAAGCCGGCACGCCCGCGCAAGATGAGCCAGCCATGGCCCGGCCACCAACTCGTGACTTCAAAGCGCTGATTTTGCAGCAGCTCTTGCCACACGTCTTTGGTGCGCGCCGTTACAAACCACAGCTTACCGTCCTGGATCTGCGCAAACGAAAACGGACGCACATGCGGCTGCCCGTCAACGCTCGTCGCCAAATACCACGCCGGCACCGACGTCAGATACTCCAACACCGTATTCAATCCGTCCACGTGTCCTCCTGTCACTAGTCTTTTGGGTCCTGTTTTATACCCTATGGTTAAAGCTCCAGGCGCTCCTCGCTGCCGTCGATATCACAGAAGCGGGCAGCAATATTGCGCACCGAGAAGAAAACGCAAGGCGACCGTCGTTGGCGCTCTCGTGATCTTCGCCAATGCCCACCATGTGCTTAAAGCCGGCTTGGCGCACCCGGTCGCTCGCAACTGCGTCGTCCTCAAGCGCGGCTTCGCCGGTCAATACGATCCAACATTCCCGGCTTCCAGCCCGAGAGCTCAAACTTGGGATTCGCGCTCAGCTCCGCCCACACGTCCTTATCGCGCGAGGTGCAAAACCACAGCTTGCCATCATCGACCATTGGGGGCGAATCAAACCGTTGAGATGCTGGACCAGCGTCGACTTACCCGAACCGGTATGACCTGCCAAGCCCAGGAACTCGCCGCGACGCACCGTCAGCGATACATCGCGCAGCGCCCACGGGCTGCTGGGGTCGTTTCCCCAAAGGGCTTGTTTGTTCGATTTGCCCGCAGTGGCCGAGCGCAGTGGCCAGCGGCTTGCGCGGACTGCCACGAAACATGGGATAGCTCGATGACGGGCTCCGACGCGTTGCCCTCGTTGTCTACCGGAACAGTGCCGTCAGCGATTTCCAACTGGGATGCGGAAGACTGTCCCGCGATGTCTGCCCCACTTCGCTCGGCATAAGCCTGCGCAATCTCGGCGACCATATCCGCCTCACGTACCTGCGCACAAACGGGCACGCCCTCCGCACGAAGATGCCCAAACGGCACGACTCTGGCATGTCCAGGTTGAGCTGCGCAAGCTCATCCGCCCGCGTCAAAATTTCATCGGGCGTGCCCAGCATGGCAACTCGTCCCGTCTGAAACACGGCGACACGATCGGCCTCGGCGGCTTCTTCCATAAAGTGCGTAATCATCACGATGGTCATGCCGCGATCGTGGAGTGCGCGGCACGCTTTCATAGCCCTTGCGTCCACGCGGATCGAGCATCGAGGAAGCCTCGTCCAATATGAGCACGCGCGGTTCCATGGCGAGCACGCCGGCAAGCGCCACGCGCTGCTTTTGGCCGCCCGAAAGCGCATGGGTCTCATGGCGCTCAAAGCCCACCAGCCCAACCCTTCAGCGCCTCGCGTACGCGCTGCGCAATTTGCGCCGATGGCACGCCTAGGTTTTCGGGACCAAACGCAACGTCATCTTCGACAAGCGTTGCCACCAGCTGGTCGTCGGGATTCTGGAATACCATGCCCGCGGTCGAACGAATGTCGTAGACCAGCTCGGGGTCGGACGCATCCATGCCGTTGATGCGTACCGTGCCCGCATCGGGCTGCAACAGCGCATTCAGATGCTTGGCAAACGTCGACTTGCCCGACCCATTGCCACCGAGGATGCAGAAAAACTCGCCGTCCTTATATGCTCAGATCGATGCCGTCAAGCGCCGGGCGGCACCGTCATAGCTAAAGGAAACGCCCCGACACTCAATCATGCGCGGCCTTTGACCTGGTCCTTTTTTAGGCGTGATGAGGTTGGAGACCGCCTTGTACACCGCAAGCGTCAATACCGAATTAAGCACGGTCTTGATAAGGTTGAACGGCAGCACGGCGGGAATCATGAGCGGAGCGATCACATCGACCGAGCCATACCAGAACCATACGCCAATAGTAAGGTTTGCGACCATAGACAGCGCCGTAGCGGCAATGACGCCGAGCGCCAGGCCAATCACGGCACCCTTGTAGGTGTGCATCTTCTGGTAAACGATAGCCGCGGGCAGAATATAGCCCAGCGTGGCAACCAAGTTCATAAGCGCACCGACCCAGTCACCCGTGGTGAGCGCATGGATAACGATAGCCATAGCGGCAACAGCGGTACCGGCGCCGGGACCATACGCAAATCCACACACCATCGCCGGCACCAGCGACGGGTCATACGTCAAAAACGGCGCCGAAGGAAGGATGGGCAGCTGCACGTACATAAACAGGGCACCCAAGGCGCACATCAGCGCCATGGTAACGAGCTGTTTGGTGCTCCACCTATTCGTGTTCTCAAAATGGATATGCTGCGACTGTTCAGACATAAGATCACCTGCCTCTTTCATCCGGACTCTAACCGTTGGTACTGGGATCTCACCAGTTCAGCCGGCATGCGAACCAACACACACACGGGTCGCGGACTCATCGGCTCGGTCGCAGGCACCTCGCCTGTACCACGGCGCCCCTTTGGCACCGCCCGATTTACCGCCAGTGGGGAATTTCACCCCGCCCTGAAACAGCAATTGCAAGTGTAGCACGAGGAAGAAGAGAGGTGCAAGTACGCCAAGAAATTGGTAATTTGTGGGTGGGGGAACAGAAGCGGAATGGGGATGCAGTATCCCATTTTCCCGCAATCACCAATCCACCGACGCACCCAATGCTCCGCACCGCGCAGTAGTATGAAGGGGTCACTGCGCAACCCGCGTATGCCAGGAGAACAAATTGGCAGTAAAACTTGATCTCGGAAAAGCTCTATCCCAAGCCGCCCAAGCCGCCGATGAGATAGCAAAAGACGCATCGGCGGCCATCAGAGTCCGCCGCCAAAGGCGCCGCGATGCAGCAGAAGGCGCGGGAAACGCTATCGTCGACACAGCCACCTCACGGCATCCGAGGCCATCGGCAGCGCCATGTGCTCGGCTGCGGAAGGTATGTCGAGCGCCGGCGAGCAAATTGCGTCGTCCGATGCGGGCAAGACGATTGCAGGGGCCGCGAACACGGTAGGCGGAATTGCCATCGGTGCCGCCGTAAATCTGGCCCAAGGAGCATCGTCCCTTGCGTCCGACGCGGCGTCGACCGTGGAGGGGATCAATGCCATCAAGGAGAACTCATTCTCCGCACGACTCCGCAGGGGCACGCATCAAGGGTTTCCGCGACGGAATCAAGCAGGGCGCCTTGTGGGAGGAGAAGCGACACAATTTCATCTACGCATATGTGGCAACGCTTTGCTTCCTGATGCGCTGCGACGGGACTTCTCCCAAGAGGAGCAGAAGTGGCTCGGAGGGTCTCGATTACCTCAAGCTGGACGGCGGCCTCCCAAATAACGTCAAGACAAAGGTGCGGGTCATCGCGGATGACAAGGGTTTGTCCTTCGACCAAGTCAAGGACTGCTTGGACAACGTTAGTATCGTAGTCGCTGGACTCCATAGCCGAGCAGTTGCAAGTCGCCGCGGCGGCGATGACGGCCAGGTGACAGAAGAAGAGGAGCATGCCTGCAGGCTCTTTGCCGACTATATGGCGGCGAGGGTGGCATGCATGGCCGTTGACGAGAGACCGGGCCGAGCAGGCAGTCAAGATCCGTCCGCGAGTACGGCGAGAACCTTCAGCGCATCGACCGGGAGTTCAAGGAGCGGACGCGACTGCAGGATGCTGACGCGGCCTTCGTCATCGCCGCAACCATGCTCCAAGTCGCCCGCATTCTTATCATCAACTCGCTGACGGAGGTCGAGTGTGCCGGAGCAGGCAACGTAAAAGAACACGCTCTGCACGACTTCCAAAGTCGTGTCTTCTCTGGTTTCGATGACAGGATGCCACGGGAATCGAACCATCTGTTCGCAAAACATCATATTCTTAATTCACGTGGGTGCCCCTACGACGCGACACGCTACTGAGGAGAAAACATCGGACTCTTCAAGGGCGCAAACCACCGGTTCGCGACCCTCGGCCCGACCCGTAGTGCTCGGTCTCGTGTTCGGAACATCTAACATCATGACCAACAGCATCACCTGCGTTAAAGACACCAACTTTTTTGGTATTGGTGCACGAATTCCGCAACCTACTCGGTCTCCTATGACGCCTTTGGGAAAAATCCGCGGATTGGGGCGCCCGCTGGGACTGTAGAGATGCTGGTTGCGGCGAGCGATTCAAAAAGGGCTGATCGACCTGATTCCGTGGCGCCCGTTTCATTGCTAAGCTCAAAAGCAATCACTCATTCAAACAAAGCGGAAAGCGCCTCATTAAATAAAGACATCAGCACAAAAGGACCCTTGTCCGCGGCTCCAAAGGAGCAGGACAAGAGGTCCCATCAAACTGAGGACGTTCCGGAGAGAAACCCCCTGTCACGCCCCCGGATTCCCGGTGGGAGTTCTAGACCTTGTCGGCCTTAGTACATACCGCCGCCCTGCTGACCAGCGGTAGCAGCAGCAATAGCGTCCTCAAGCTGAGTGTTCTTGGGCACATCGGAGACGGTGGCCTCGGTGATGAGGATCAGGCTGGCGACAGAAGCAGCGTTCTGCAGGGGTGACGCGGCTGACCTTGACGGGGTCGAGGACGCCCATCTCGATCATGTCGCCCCACTCGCCGTTGGCAGAGTTGAGACCCTGGCCGGCGGGCAGCTCGGCAACCTTGTCGACCACGACAGCGCCCTCAAAGCCAGCGTTCTTGGCGATGGTAGCGACCGGAGCGGTCAGAGCCTTCTTGACGATGTCGACACCAATCTTCTCCTCGGGGTCGTCGATCTCGATAGCATCGAGCACAGGAGCAGCGTCCATGAAGGCGACGCCGCCGCCAGCGACAATGCCCTCCTCGACAGCAGCGCGGGTAGCCTGTAGGGCGTCCTCGACGCGATGCTTGATCTCCTTGAGCTCGGACTCGGTAGCAGCGCCGACCTTGATGACGGCAACGCCACCGGAGAGCTTGGCCAGGCGCTCCTGGAGCTTCTCACGGTCGAAGTCAGAGGTGGTGTTCTCCATCTCACCCTTGATCTGGAGCGATGCGGGCATCGATGGCCTCCTTGGAGCCAGCACCGCCGACGACGACGGTGGTTGTCCTTGGAGATGGTGACGGACTTAGCGGTACCGAGCATATCGGCGGTGATGTCAGCGACCTTCCGCCCAGCTCGTCCAGGGAGCAGCCCTGGCCACCGGTGAGGACGGCGATGTCCTCGAGGATGCGCTTGCGGCGATCGCCGTAGCCCGGGGCCTTGACGGCGCAGACGTTGAGGGCGCCACGAATCTTGTTGAGGACCAGGGTAGGCAGAGCCTCGCCGTCGATGTCCTCAGCGATGATGAGCAGGCCACGGCCGGCGCGCTGGACAGCCTCGAGAACGGGCATGATGTCCTGGACGCTGGAGATCTTCTGGTCGGTGATGAGGATGTACGGATCCTTCATCACGGCCTCCATGCGGTCGTTGTCCGTGACGAAGTAAGCGGAGACATAGCCCTTGTCGAACTGCATGCCCTCGACGGTGTCGATGGTGATGTCGAACGTCTGGGAATCCTCGACGGTGATGACGCCGTCCTTGCCCACGACCTCCATGGCCTCGGCGATCTTGTTGCCGATCTCGGGGTCGCCGGCGGAGATGGTACCGACAGAAGCAATCTGCTCCTTGGTCTCAACCGGCTTGGCCTGCTTCTTCATCTCGGCGACGGCGGCGTTGACGGCCTTGTCGATGCCGCGACGGATGGCCAGCGGGTTGGCGCCAGCGGCGACGTTGCGCAGACCGTCGTTGACGATGGCCTGGGCGAGCAGGGTTGCGGTGGTGGTGCCATCACCCACGGTGTCGTTGGTCTTGGTGGCAACCTCCTTCACCAGCTGGGCACCCATGTTCTCGATGTTGGTCCTCGAGCTCGATCTCCTTAGCGACGGAAACGCCGTCGTTGGTGATCAACGTAGCGACCCTTAGCCCATGGGACCGTAACGGCGGCGTCGGCCGAGTGTTGACGCCCTTGGCGAGCTTGTAGCGCGGCATCGGTGTTGAACGTAATGTTCTTTGCCATGGTAGGTAATCCTCCAAAAGAAATGTGACTCGCGTCGCCGCTTCCGAGTCCTATGCGGCGGACGCGTTCAAAGACGAATCAGAGATTCTGACGAGGACTAGGCCTCGACGACGGCGTAGATGTTGCCACCGAACTGCGCCGTAGATGACATCGCCCCCGTGGACGTCGAGCGGCAGACGCTCGCCCTTGTCGTTGAGCTTGCCGGCGCCCACGGCGACGACGGTGCCACGCTGCTGGCTTCCTGGGCGTTGCTGGCGATGTAGAGATCCAGAGGCGGTCTTCTGCCCGGCGGCGTCGGGCTTGATTGTGAACGCGATCTGCAAGCGGCTTCAAAAGACATAAAGGTCCTCCTTTTGCTGGTGCCTGGCGCGCAGCCGGGCATCCCGCGGTTTGTGTACGCGATGAATAGTACCCAGCTGTGCGGACTTATACAACGGAAAGGCAAAAAAATCTTATGAATCAGCACTTAGATTTCTTTAGTCACCGCATTACCAAGTAGAAAGCAAACCAATCAGCGAGGTTCTCTATCCTCACACCCCTGCCCGTTATTCCAAGACGCACCCTGTCGGTGGTGAGGACCATCTTGGGGAACGAATCACGTACGATCGCAAACGGCACGAGCTCGCGATCGAAGACCTCCGGCAGCCTGCACAGCTCGAAATCGAGAATTATCTCCTGAACGAACGAATTGAACGGCATGGCATCTCCAAATCTTGCAATATAGAACTGCAAGATTTGACTTCTCAGTCGAGATCAGCCTCCGCCCACCAGCATGAAAACGCTTATGCGCGCTCAAGAATACCCGCTTGCCCGCCAGGTAGGTGGCCTGGGCCTTTGCGCCCTGGATCTCGCTTGGTGTCGCACGCGGTGATGTCGCGGTCCAGCACCACAAAGTCAGCCAGGTAGCCGGGCGCAATTTGACCGAGCTCGTGCTCGCGGCCCCACCGCCGCGGCGCTGCCGGCAGTGTAGATGCGCAGCGCGTCTTGCGGCACTCGATGCTCGCTCGGCAGCCAGCCGCCCGAAGGTTCATGGGTGAACGGATCCTGACGCGCATCACGGCACAATAGAGCACATCCATGCTGGTCACGGCCGTGATGGGTGAATCAGTGCCAAAAAGCTTGCTCAACGCCACGCGCTGCGTACGTCGCGAATGGCCCACATGATGCGGCTGCGTTCGGGGCCGAGGTCGCGCTCGGGGCCACCGGGTCGAGGGTGATGTGCCCAGGTTGCGAGCTTGCCAGCACGCCAAAATCTGCCAGGCGGTCGATATCCTCCGGGCAGCAGGTTCTCTAGGTGCTCCAACGTGTTACGGCCCTGCATAGGAGCACCGTACCAAACCAGCGCCTCTTCAAAGATGTCGAGCGCCTCGTGGATGGCGCGGTCGCCGATGGTGTGGATGCGCACGGAGTGACCGCGCTCGGCGGCCGCCAGCACTAGCTCGCGCATACGGTCCGCCGGCACCGTGGGGCGCCCGCAGTCTCCCTCGAACCGTGCGTTCGCGTACGGCTCGGTCAGCCACGCGGTATGCTGGCTGCTCACGCCATCGAAAACTGCTTGAAACCAGGAGCACGCAGCAGCGGGAACTCGTCGCCCGCATAACGATCCTGCAGGTCTTCCAGACGCGACTGGTCGTCCAGTAGCGTGGGATACATGCACGCGCAAAGTGAGCTTGCCCTCGCGCGAGCCTCTCATATACATCGTCGCGAATGAAGTCGCAGCCGGATGAGGCATGAGCGCCATGTCGCAGATCGAGGTGATTCCCTGCTCCGCCATGCGGTGCATCTGGGCTTCGTAAGCGAAGGCGATGTCCTCCTCGGTGAGCCATTCGAGGCACCGAGGAAGCAGTTCCATCGCAGCTGCCTCGCGGATGATGCCCGTGAGCTCGCCGTTCTCGTCGCGGTCGTAGCTGCCGCCCCTGCGGGGGCACGGAATCGCGGTTCACGCCGAGTGCCTCGAGAGCGCGCGTGTTCATCCACAGCGTGGCCGTCGCCCGAGTACATCACGCACGGGCGAGTGGGAAACGCCTCGTCGAGCGAATGCTTGGTGGGCGGCACGGGCGGATCCCAGCGGTAATCACGCCAGCCCTGGGTGACCACCCAGGCGTGTTCCGGCAGATTCTTCGCGAACTCGACGGTTCGCTCCACAAGTTCGGCCTCGCTTTCACCCATGTGCATGAGCAGGTACGGGGATGCGCCAAGCGCGGTATGAAAGAAGTGCAAAGTGGGCGTCGTGAAAGCCAGGGCAAATGAAGGCATCGCCGAAGTCGAGGACCGGCGTGTCGGGTGGACACGCGGCGATGACGTCTGCGGGCGCTCCTATGAGCTCGATGCGATCGCCCGCAACGGCAAACGCCAGGGAGCGAGCCGCGTCATCACCCACCGCGCTCGTAAAGATCCGCCTGGACGTAACGATGTAGTCGACGTGCCCAAACCCCACTGCATGCTCCCTCAAAAGGCGTTGCCATCTAGGCAAGATTGTTGGACCTGCGCCGCAAAAGCACAAGACATAGTTACGAGGAGCAGGCTCGATGGTGTTCGTGAGACCTGATGCTGAATGAATCCCTTGAAGTATAATGTCATAACTTTTGATGCATATTTCCGTCTTCTACGCTCTTCCGCCACCTGTGGTTTTACAGCCATCCCACCGCACACTTATTGTTGCAGCAGATATAGCAATTTACTTTAAGGGATTTTTTCATCATCAACCACAGAATCAATTCGAAAACGCGCTTTAGCATTTCGCCCAGCACCGATGACTTGTACGCATACAAAAACAGGTCAGATGCGCAAAGCATCTGACCTGCTAATTTCGATGGAGCCAGCGACCGGGCTCGAACCGGTGACCCCCGCTTTACGAGAGCGGTGCTCTGCCAACTGAGCTACGCTGGCGGTTCCATGGGCTGCGCGCAACCATATGCGCACCGACGATTGACTAGTGTGCGTGGAAACCCGCCCGTGCGCAAGTGCCCAACACGGCCCAGCAGAAAAATTATGCGGACTGAGCCAGACGACGGACCACCCCAGCGCGATGTTCTGCGTGGCCTCGGCTGCGGCGTTCGCGGCCTCGAGGACCTCGGCATGGTTGTTATCGGCACGACCGGCCTTGTTGGTCACGAGCGTAAGACCCAGGACCTCCATGCCCAGAGCGCGCGCCATGATGGTCTCGCACACCATGGACATGCCCACGTAGTCCGCCTCAAAGCTCGCCAGCATGCGAATCTCGGCAGCCGTCTCGTACGTGGGACCAAGCAAATAACGTAGGTGCCCCTCGGCAAGTTCGACGCCCACCTCGGCCGCGGCGTCGCGCGCGAGGGTCGGACAGGTAGCTGGAATACGCGCCCGCCATGGGGACGAACGGCACCTCGAGCTCCGCGGCGGCAGTGCCCTCGGCACTTGCCAGGGATTACGGCCCGTCAGGTTGACCTGGTCGGTGATAAGGCCCACCGTGCCGGGCTCGACGTCGCGCACGGCGCCCGAGGCGCAGCTCAGCATGATGCTGCGGCAACCCAGCTTATGCGCATGACGCACGAGCGAGGTGACCTCAAAGGGCGTCGTAGCCCTGATACATATGGATGCGGCCGGGATACACCACCACGGGCACGTCGTCGATCTCGCCCACGAGCACCTCGTACCGGTGGCCCGCAACGGAATCGCCTCGCCGGGAAGCCCTCAATGTCGCTATACGGAATATGGCGCACCGCACGCACGCGCTCGGCGAGGGCACCCAGGCCGCTGCCCAGCACGATGGCGAGCGGATGCTCGACCGTGGCTTGCAGTGCTCTGCCATCTTCTCAAACGTCGTTTCCATGAGTCGTCCTTTTCTTCCGCGCGCGGGCGCATTGGCACTCGATCACGCTTCCAGCATAGCAAGACGCCCGTCGACCGCCCGCGCAAAACTTCGCGAGCGGCGCGACGGGCGCGCAAAGAATCGGTCGATCGCCCAGAACCTCAAGTCACCTTTCGAGCAGTCGGAACATACTCCCGCAGCTTGACGGCGTTGATACCAGCCCGAACAACGCGCTACGCGTACAGGCCGTACACCGTGAGATCGGCCTTGGCAAAGAGCTCGCTGACGTAGGCGGTCCAATCCTGGCTTGCGCTCGACGCCTTGGTCGCATACTCCTGAGAGGCGACCGCGTAGGCCTTTTGCGCCTGGGCATACGAGGCGGAATCGGCCGTGAACTCCTCGCCGGAGAGCGCGGACGCATACGCGCCGTCCTCACTCGCCCACGTGCCGGCCTCCTCATCCCACTCATCGCCGGCAAGGTCGATGATGTAGGCAGCGTACGCAGCGGAGGTCGTCGAGCTGTCGCCGTTCTCGGGCCCTCGGGCGCCACGGGGACGGTCGGCGCGTCCTCCACCACGGTCTGGTAGAACTTCTGGATGATCACCGCACGATATCCTTGGCCTGGTCTCGCTCACCTGGTACTGGCGGCGATCGCCTCGAAGTCCGAGGTGCCCAGCGTCTCCTCGGCAGCGGTGGCGAGCCTCATCGTCGTCCACCGTGATCCCCTGCTCTTTCGCCTCGGCGAGTAGGACGGTTGCGCGCGTAGGCGACAATCATCTCGGCGGACGGGGCGGGGTACGTGTCGTCGTCGCCCTTCACGCTGTCGAGGCTGTACTGGCTCTCGATGGCCTGGCGAGCGCTGATGGTATTGGTCTTCCCGTCCTTGGTCCACGTGGCGACCGTCGTGTCGAGCTGCTCCTCAGTGATCATGGAGAGTCGAGGCCCTTCGACCCCAAGCCGCCCGAACCGAGCACGTAAACGAGCACCGCCGCGACGATCACGGCGATGACCGCGATGGCGATATACAGCTTGGTGGCGATTGCCCGAGGCGGCGGACGGACGGAGCGATGGGGAATC
>VOFI01003510.1_pt1 | contig 39423 bp, 71 predicted proteins | sample 5384131 | NCBI WGS metagenome assembly VOFI01 (sample SAMN12384728, study PRJNA508395) | human gut metagenome | isolation source: healthy gut H | host: Homo sapiens | reverse complement strand
TGGAATCGGCTCTTCAAACCATGGAGTCATCACCATGCGCGGTGCGTCATTTTCCACATAACCAAGAGAACTTGGTACAATATAGCCTACGCAGTCAATCATTCTCACATTGAACGAAGCATTGTCATCCAAATGAACGGCAACTTCGTCTCCGAATAAATTTCGGTTCTGTTGTCATAATGGTTCTGCCTGCAGCCGACTGCGGCATTTCATCAATGGCACGTTCTTTTTTCAAAATTCCGTCCATATTCGGAATGACAATGGTATCCATAAACAAGTTTGATAAAAGTAGATTTTCCGTTCTAACAGGACCGATTACACCAATATACACACTGCCTTTTGTACGTTCGGCAATGTCTTGATAAATTGAATTTCCCATTTTTATACCCCCATTTTCCATCAAAAAGTATTTGATAAAAACCCATTTTTTATGGAAAATGGGTTTGCGATTGCTTCACACGGGTATGAACATACCTTTTGATACCACGTTATCATCTGACAAATCATTTCTTCCTTACTGTATCACCGGAAGTATAATATTGTCTTGCAATATTCCATAAACTTTCCGGTTTCCCGCATAATAAATAATCAAAGCAGCCTTGCTGTCTTTTAATACCGGATGTTCTTCATCTGTCGAAGCTGCAATAATGGCTTTGTAGGAAAACTCCTGTAATATAGTTGCCGTCAATGAAAGTTCCACTTTTTACTTCTATTCCTGAATTTCCTGTGATTCGATAATCATACTTTTGATATGTACCATTATGTCACATTTCATGCTGTCTGCAAGTGTTTGACCAATCATGACTGCATTTAAAATCTACCATACGTTCAAAATAGAACGGTTTTCCTTCACTGCCCATTGCAAGAATACAAACATTATATTTGCCGTAAACAATATTTCCTTCATCAATGGAAGCTGTTACGGATTTCATTTCGTTCCAGACATCAATCACCTGTGAAATACCAATGTCGTCTACTTCAAAATTGTTTTTCTGAACATCACTGTCTTTTATAATTTCTACCAACTTATGCAAAGTGTGCTGTTTGTATTCCAAATTCAGATTATGTTCTGTAGAATAAGCGTCTGTCACAACAGTGAATCTCTCATTCATGTAAGCAGTTACATGAGCCATTGCCCGTACCTCTGCTTCAAACAGCATATTTTCTCCTGCTGAGTCCGTTTTGATTTGAACATCGGCCCCCATTGCTTCCACACGCACGTCGCACATACACTGTTCTGTAACCCCGCACAATCAATCATTTGACTGTACGGAATGGTATACTCCATATGTTCCGGCAGCGTTTCTCCCATACCGGAAGAATACAAAATCTTGACAATGACTTCTCCCTGCAAAATCAACTTATTGTCAAGTACTTTCATATCGTCCATAGTAATGGAGCAATCGGAACGAATAATAGTCTCCGCAGCTTGCTTTCCACTGCTGATTTCCAATACTTCACTGACTGAAAACGCTTCCTGCGTCATACCTGCAATATTGCTTGCTTCAATTTCTGATTTCATTTGCTGGATATCATCGCCTTCAATATCACACAAAATATCCTGTGGCACATGCTCCAGGACTTTTGCACAAACGGAAAACGCACCGTGAATATCCAACTTACGGGGACTGGTTGCCCGGCAATTTTACATATTCTACTTTTGCTTTTACAAATGCAATTGGGTTATCCAATGTTTTTCATTGGAATATTGGTGGTAAACGTGCTGATTTTTTCACAACAACGAATGGGCAATCCCACAGAGTCAACATATAAAATACGCAGCATGGTATTGCCGTTTACTTCCAGACTATCTCCAACAATGCTTTTGCTGGTAATACAAGGATAAATCTGACACTTTAGAATACGCTGAATATCCGGGCAATAATCAGGTAAAGAAAGAGTCAAATCAACAGGTTGTTCCTGACATCCGTCAAATACAACCTCTGTACCCTGTAACACCTCAGTTCTCAAATGATATTCCATAAAAGGTTCTCTCCTTTTTTCTTTACTAGCTAATTTGTATTCGTATCCTGTCCCATTTATACCAAAATAAAACCTGCACTTGAAAAAAAGTGCAGGTTTCCAATACTTTACCCTCGGACAGCCCCTATTCTGCTGCATTTTTGTTTTTTAAAATTTTTTGCAAAAATGATTTATTTTCTATCTCCCATTCTCTCTTATGAAAAAAAATACATTTATATGGAAATCATGAAACCGGAAAGATACAGCAGTTCTTAAAATTTATTTATGTCTATCAAAAAATCCCAACGAATAAATTCGTTGGGATGAAATCACTTTATTTTGCAAAGCGCTCCATAGCAGAGCGAATATTGCCTTGTATGGTTAAACTTAATTTTTCTATTAAATCTTCAGGTGATTCTTTCATTCCGTTTTTTCATCCAATGTACCACAAGGGAACATAAAAGATAAAGTATAAAATCGGGCAACGAACTCTTTGCCGTCTTCCTGCACAGTAAGGTCTCCCTCCCACCTCATCCATAATTCCCAATATTAACTGGTGTACATCTTTGTAAACAAACCGTTCCAGTTCATCTCTTGCCAAAAGAATGCAGTGTACACATGCAAACTGCTTTTATTTTTCTTAATATAGCACAGCAGTTCCATAAATCCTTGTCCCCATACATCTATATTATTATATTTTTTCATCAGCTTCTCAGCGTCTTGTTGGAACATCCATTCCAGCAAACCAAAAAAATGTCAGGAAAATGATAATAGAAGGTTTGACGGTTTAATCCACACTCATCTACAATTTCCTTGATTGTAATTTTTATCTAAAGGTTTTACTTTCATTTTTTGATACAATGCATTTGCTAGTGATTTTTTGTGATTTCTGACATACTTTTACTCCATGTTATAGGACCTTCGTCCCATTTATCCTATCTACGTACTTTTTATCACTATACCACAAATAAAAAGACAGCGCAATTTTTCTTTTCACTCTCATTACATATGATATATAAGGAACAAAAATACAAAAAGGCAGCTGAACGTCCAGCTGCCTTTTTGTTAAACTTGCTCTTCTTTTACTTTTGGAATATGATAATACATTCTCAAAAGAAAGCCCAGGATTTTAGGATGGTCTACAATTACAACTTTCATTTGTCAGCCCTCCGTACTTATGTTTTGCAGCGGGCAACTGATATACCCAGTGCAACAATAATCACTGCTGCTATGAACATAATCAACCCATAGGGGCAAAAGCAAGAAGAAACTACCAATCCCAAACCAAAAGCAATTGCGTAAAAGCAAAAACCTCCGGAGCATTTAAATCTTCTGTTACAGCATTTTTTCATTGCAATTCCCCTAGTGATAACTGTGGCAGTTCACAGTCTTACTATAGTATATACATTAGGGGAAAATTTGGTGCGTAAGTTATGCTTCTGCTTGTGGAGCAAGCACCATAATCACAGCCGTACCCGAATGACAGGTAATACGAATGGTATCAAATTCTGCAACATTACTAACGCCAACAGGTGCATAACTAACCAAAGTACCTTGATTCAAAGGATATTCTAAACCGTCATACGTAAGCGTACAGCTATCGCATCAAACGGAAACACTGACACCGTATTGCCCTGCACGTTGGTTAATTCTATATCATGATTGGCATTTAACAAATATACCTGTGTATCCTCATCTTGCAATACAGCAGTACCGCCGTGCTGTAAGATATATTGCAGCACGCATATATTACCGTATGTGTGGTCAATCTGCCGCCTAAGGCTCCCAATATTACAAAATCAGTATATTCTCTTTTTAATCCTTCTTTTACGGCAACCAATAAATCTGTATCATCTTTATGGGTTGGAAGCGAAATAGATTCTGTTTCTTTGGGGATAATGTCACAGGCTGAATCAAAATCACCTACAATCAAATGAGGGCTTACTCCCGTACGATATACATGATTCCAACCACCATCTGCACAAATAATATAATCCGCTTGTTTTAATATCGGTTTGATAAACGCACTGTCTGTCGTTGGAGAAGCTCCCACCACAACACAAGTTTTTACTTTCGTTCCCATTCTTTTTTATCCTTTACTTGTTCGTACATCGCTGTATAACTGTTATGCCTGGATTGCGTAATTTCTCCTTGCTCAACTGCACGTAGGACAGCACAGCCTTTTTCGCAAGTATGCGAGCAAGAAGGAAAAATTTACACTGCGTAATATAAGGTTTCATCTCTCTGAAGCAATATTTCAAATGTTCTTTTTTTTTTACAATTTGTAACGCTCCATATCCATAGTGGAAAAACCGGGTGTATCTGCAACATAACCGCCGCATGGCAATTTTAATAATTCTACCTGCCGCGTCGTATGTTTTCCTCTGCCCAGCTTTGAACTGATGATTCCTGTTTCCTGCCGAAATTCAGGACTGATACAATTGAGCAGTGATGATTTTCCGACTCCCGAATTACCTGTGAATACAGATATTTTATCCTTTAACAACATTTTTATTTGTGCAATCCCTGACCGCTGACAGAAGATACCGTTATCACTTGAATACCTGCTTTTGATAAATTTGTTCCAATTCATCAGCAGACTGTAAATCCGTTTTGGATATTACCAAAATCGGCTCCATTTCCTGGTCCTCCGCAACAGCAATCATTTTATCCAATACCAACAAATTTGGAGATGGATTACATATAGATGTAACCAAAAACATTTGGTCAATGTTTGCACAAGGCGGACGCACCAGCATATTTTTCTTGGAAAAATTTCTTCAATGGTACCTGTATCGTTATCAATGCAAATTTGCACCCATCACCCGCAAGAGGCGTGGTTCCACGCTTGCGGAACACGCCTCTTGCTTTGCATTCATAAATTGTTTCTTCAGCTTCTACGTAATAAAAGCCGCCAATTCCTTTTAGAATACGTCCTTGTTTTTACCATATATCACCTAATCGTTCCCGGTACTTGCCTGCGTATCTACATATTCTTTGGAGCCTGTTTGATTCCAAGTTCCATTATCAAAATCCAAAGTATAAGTGCGATAATTATTTGTATTATCTATTCTAATAGATAATGTTTGTTTTCCACTCTTTCCTGTTATAGATAATTTATATTTATAACCTTTTAGCTGTGGGTTTACAGTAACAGGCGACTGATATTGTGTGCCATCTAAATATACATATATAGTGACATCATGAGTCACATTCGGCGGCAAATCAAATTCAATATTCGCAGTTTTTTTCAGTGGCACCGGAACTTACAACAAGGTCAATGCTTGTATTTTGTGTTACACTGGTTCCGGCTGATGGACTTACCTCCAAAACAGTTCCCTTTGTTCTGGAATCATCACGATACGTAATGTTTCCAACTTTAAGACCCGCTTTTGTAATAGCAGATTTTGCAGAATCAAGGTCAGAACCAACTACAGCAGGTACAGAAACCGTTTTGATTTCAGGACCTTTACTTACATACAAAGTAACCGTACTGCCATATGCCAAAGTACTTCCTGCTTGTGGGTCTGTTTTTGACTACCTGACCTTCTGCAACCGTATCGTCATTAATTTCTTGCACTTTCACGTTGAAGCCTAATTTTTTTCAAGGCCGCTTCCGCATTTGCCTGTGTCATATTGCTTAAGTCTGTAACTTCTACTTGTTTTTTGCCACTGCTTACAGTCAATGTAATTTGTGCATTCGCCTTCACTTTTTTGGAACCGCTTGGGCTTTGGCTGATAACCACGCCTTCTTCCACTGTGTTATCCTCTTTGTTTCCACTTTAAAGTCGAAATTTTTATATTCGTCATTATTTTGAATATCTTCTAATTTTTTTCCTACAAAGTTTGGTAAATCTACTTCATCGCTGCTGGATTGGCTGCTGGTATTGCCGCCGCCTCCCATAGAAGAAAATAGAAAATACGCACCAACACCCAATGCAATCACAATTGCGGCAGCCAAACAGCTTACCACAATAATCGGAACTTTATTTTTTTATTTCCGCCTTTTGATTTGCCGCCTTTTGAATGACTGCTGATGTCATCGTCAATATATTCAAAATCGTCATCATATTGAATTGGACCTGTAGTGGAATTTGCAGTAGTGGCATCCACATATTTTGTAGCAGTTTCTTCCTGGTCATATTTATAATTGAATGTAATCAATGGATTCTGACGGAATGCTTCAATATCCTGCATCATTTCCGCCGCAGATTGATAACGTTGAGCAGGCGTCTTTTGCAGTGCCTTTAATGTAATTTCTTCAAGACCAATCGGAATGGTTGGATTAATATCTCTCGGAGGTTTTGGGTCTGCCTGCAACTGCATAATTGCCACAGAAACCGCATTGTCAGCCTCAAACGGCAATTGTCCCGTAATCATTTCATAAAGCATAACACCTACAGAATAAATATCCGCTTTATCGTCTGTTAAATCTCCTCTTGCCTGTTCGGGGGCAATATAGTGTACAGAACCAATGGCTTTATCTGTCATGGTACGTGTTTCACTATGTGAGAATCTGGCAATACCAAAGTCCGTTACTTTAATGGTACCGTCTTGCAGCAGCATGATATTTTGGGGTTTAATATCGCGATGAATGATGCCTTTCTCATGGGCATGCTGCAATGCTCGGAGAATTTGCATGGTAAAATGCAAGGCTTCTTTCCATCTGATTTCTTTTTGTTGATTCAAATACTCTTTTAATGAGATACCGTCGATATATTCCATTACGATATATTGTAAACGGTCTCCAAAACTAACGTCATACACTTTCACAATGTTAGGATGGTCCAATACGGCAATTGCTTTGGATTCATTTTTAAAACGGCGGATAAATTCTGATTGCCCAAAAATTCATCTTTTAAAATTTTAATCGCTACCGTTCGGTCATCTATTGTGTCATATGCTTTATATACAACAGCCATACCGCCTACGCCAATTAATTCTTGAATTTCGTAGCGGCCGTCCAGTCTTTTTCCTGTGTACTTATCCATATGTTATCAACTCCAATCAGTTATCGAGTATCGCAACTGTAATATTATCTCCGCCGCCATTTTTCTTTTGCCAGCGCAACCAATCTATCGGCCAAAGAAACAGAATCCATATCATCCGCAAGATTTCTGATCTTTTCAGGTTCAATATAATTGGTCAACCCGTCTGTACAGATTAATATGCGATCATCTTTTGCCAAAGGTACTTTTTCGTAATCAATTTCTACGACCGGATTCACTCCCAAAGCCCTGGTAATGATATTCTTTTGCGGATGCACCTTGGCTTGTTCCACAGTTAAGTCTCCGTTTTTAATCAATTCCTGAACCATAGAATGGTCCGTTGTAATTTGCATAATATTACCGTTGTGAAGCAAATATGCCCTGCTGTCTCCCGCATGGGCAATATGAGCAACATTATCAAGTACAATTGCCACTACAATCGTGGTGCCCATTCCTTTTAACGATTCATTTTCCTGCGCCATATCATAAACAGCAGAATTCGCATGAAAATAAGCGTACTTAACATCAGTTTCATTTCTTCACTTTTAAAAATCTTCTTCATAAGAAGCAAGAATTTGTTCTTCTATGCTTTTTTACCGCTGTTTCACTTGCAATTTCTCCGCCGTTTGCACCACCCATGCCGTCGCAAACGACTGCCCATGCACCGTTTTCCCCTAACAAACCGGTACGGCATGCATCTTCATTGAGAGTCCTTACTAAGCCAACATCAGTTTGACTGTGCACTTTCAATGTTGTTCACCTCCTCTTTATACCTGCGCTGCAGCTGACCGCAGGAAGCCTGAATATCTGAGCCTAACGTTCTTCTGACAGTAGCTGTAATACCATGTTTTTTTCAAGTATACTGCAAAAAGCATGCAGCCTCTGCGCCGAACTTTTTTGTAATGATTTCCCGTGACATCATTGACGGGAATTAAGTTTACATGACTTAATATTCCTTTTAGCTTTCCTGCAAGCTCCTGGGCCTGAGCATCACTGTCATTAAGACCGCTAATCATAGCGTATTCAAACGAAATACGACGCCTTGTTGTATCGCTGTAATACTTACAGGCCTTCAGCAGCTGCGCAACTCCCCACTTTTTATTAATGGGCATCGTTTGCGAACGAAGGTTATCATTTGGAGCATGGAGTGAAACAGAAAGTGTACACTGCAATTTTCGATTTGCCATATCGTAAATCTTATCTACAATACCACAAGTGGAAACCGAAATATGTCGCATTCCAATATTCATACCTTCATCTGATGACACCAATTCTAAAAAGCGTAATACCTGTTGGTAGTTGTCCAATGGTTCTCCCATTCCCATTAAAACAATATTTGAAATCTGAATCCCCAAATCTTTTTGTGCGCTTTGTATTTGAGCCAACATTTCTGAAGCAGTTAAATTGCGGCTAAAACCGCTTTTACCTGTAGCACAAAATGTGCAGCCCATTCTACAACCCACTTGTGTGGAAATACAAATACTGTAACCATGTTTGTACTGCATTACCACCGACTCAACACAACAATTATCTGCAAAAGAAAACAGATATTTTACTGTATTATCATAATTGGAAATAAGCTTTTTTTCAACAGTTGCTACAGATATGTAATATTTTGCCTTTAATTGCTCACGCAGTTCTTTTGATAAATTTGACATTTCGTCAAATGATTCTGCGCCGCGATGCAGCCATTGATATACCTGCAACGCACGGAATTTAGGCAGTTTATCATTCGTAAACGACTCCTGTATTTCTGCAAGCGTCATGGATTTGATATCCTGCAGCTCCATTGAAAAATCACTCCTTTCCCCATATTATATTATGTTTTTACAAATACGGCAATAAAAATCCATCCGTTCCATGAATATGGGGTAATAATGTAATTTGATTGTCCGATTGATCTACCACTTGTTTGATAGAAGCGGGCAGGTTTAACGGCTTGGCTTTAAAGTCCGAATGTTCTTTTAAAAACCAATCTGCTACTTCTCCATTCTCAGCAGGATTTAAACTGCATGTGGAATAAACCAAAGTTCCTCCCGGCTTTACCTGTTTTGCCGCCTCTTTTAAAATACTGCGCTGAACCAACGGTAAATCTTTTAACTCTTCCTGAGGTTTATAACGAATTTCCGGCTTTCTGCGAATAATTCCCAAACCTGCACAAGGTGCATCGCACAATACGCCGTCTGCAAACAGCAGTTTCTCTTTTGGATTGCTGCTGTCTCGAATAGAAGCCTCTACAACGGATAATCCCAATCGTTTTGCTCCTTGTCGAATCAAGCCTACCTTGCCTTTGTATTTATCAAACGAAAGCAATTTTCCTTGATTCTCCATTTGTTCTGCCATAGTAAATGTTTTGCCGCCGGGAGCTGCACAAAGATCTGCAATGGTTTGTCCCGGTTTTGGAGCCAATACAGAACAACACAATTGAGAGGATATATCTTGTATATGAAACAAGCCCTCTTCATATGCCTGTAAGTGCGCCACAGAACCGGTCTGTTCCAGTTCAACAGCTCCCGGCAACCACGATACCGCCTTTGCACATACATTTTCTTTTTCCAAACGCTCAATTAATTGCTCTGTTGTAATTTTCGTTGTATTCACTCTGGCATACAGGGAGGCTTATCAAAAAAATTTTAAAATTCCCAGTGTATGTTCTTTTCCGTAAGCCTCTTGCCACAATTGTATGAGCCACTGGGGACAAGAATACATGATACTTAAAAGCATGCAAAGGTTCCTTTTTCTCATTGGGCATTTGGATTTGTTCTTTTGCCCCTAAGCAGTCCACGTAACACTCCATTTACAAACCCGGGGGATTTTTCCTCCTTTGGTCTGCTTTGCCATATTAACAGCTTCATTTACAGCAGCAGAGTGGGGAATTTTTTCCATATATAAAATTTGATAACACGCCATACGCAGAATTTCTAAAATATCAGGCGTCATCTGTTTTACAGGTATTCTGGAAAACTGATTGATGATATAGTCCAATGTAATTCTGCGTTCCAGCACGCCATAAAAATAGCTGCGGCCAAAGAAGCATCCCTTTGGTCCAAATCTGCTTCTTTGATTGCCTTATCAATCACAATGTTGGAATAACCCGCATTTACATCTACTTGAAGCAATGCCGTATAGGCTGCGGTTCTGGCATTTTTCATGATTGTCTTCCTCTTCTGTTGCCAAAAATTAAAATCAGTCTTAATAAAGACAGCAATGCTACAAATGTAGAAGCAACATATGTCATTGCTGCCGCACGCAGTACTTTTTTGCTCCAACCAACTCATCTGCCGTTAATGAGTTGGTCTCCTCCAAATAGCGCAAGGCTCTGGAACTTGCATTAAATTCTACGGGCAATGTCACAAGACTGAACAAGACGGACAAACTATATAATCCAATTCCGATATACACCACAAAGTTATATTGTACAGGAAGCAGCAGACCAATTAAAATTAGAGGCATGGATAAATTAGAACCAATACTTACAATCGGATAAATGGCAGTCCTGAATTTGATAGGTCCATAACCTGTTGCATACTGAACCGCGTGACCTGCTTCATGGGCTGCCACCCCAACAGCAGATACGGTTGCGCTGCCATATACGCTTTGTGACAAACGAATGATGTTGGTTTTTTTGGGTCAAAATGGTCGGTTAAATGTCCGCCTGTCATTTGTACTTGCGTTAATAAAGAGCCACCGTGTTCCAAAACGCGCTGTGCCGCGGCAGCTCCTGTCAGCCCTTTCATATTCAAAACCTTGGAATATTTATTAAATGTTGTTTTCACGCCAATCTGCGCAATCATTGTAATGATAATTGCGGGCGCCAAAAATAACAAATACGTATAATCGAAATAGTAAAAGCCCATGAATTCACCTTTCTTTATTGTATCAGTAAATTTTCGCTTTCTTTCAGAGGCCGTCCGCGGAAAAAATCTTTCGCAGACATTCTTTTGCCGCCTTCATACTGAACCGTTACCAATTCTACAGCACCGTCACCACAGCAAACAAAAAATTTATTATTTTTCTCTATTACATCGCCGGGATTACCACGTTTCTCGGGAGAAACCAATGTTTGATGAATTTTTAATTGTTTTCCATGATACATGGTGTTGGCAACAGGCCAAGGAGACAAACCTCTTACTTGATTATGCACCTGCTGCGCCGTTTTATTCCAATCTATAAGAGAATCTTTTTGCTCAGCATACTTGCATAGCTTGCTTCTTCCTCGTTTTGAGGAATTGGCGTTATCGTTTCATCTTTTAAAGCTTCTATGGTATCTATAAGCAAATCTGCACCTAAATGGCATAGGCGCTCAAACAATTCGCCTGAAGTTTCATTTTCTCCCACAGGTGTTTCTGCTTTCAGCAGCATATCGCCTGTGTCTAAGCCTTCACCCATAAACATTGTGGTTACGCCCGCAATTGCATCGCCGTTTAATACGGTCCACTGAATGGGCGCCGCACCGCGGTATTTTGGCAGTAAAGAGCCATGTACGTTCACACAGCCTCTTGGAGGAATATCCAATACTGCTTTTGGAAGTAATTTCCATATGCTACAACCACAATCAATTCCGGCTGTAAGTCTGCTATCAGCTGCTGTACTTCATCGTCACGCAAAGTAGTTGGCTGATATACCGTCAATCCGTGCTGCAACGCCAATTCTTTGACAGGAGGCGGCATGAGTGTATATCCTCTTCCTTTTTGGTTTGTCAGGCTGCGTAAATACACCGCAAATGTCATGGCCTGCATCAATTAATTTTTGTAAACAAGGTACCGCAAAACCCGGAGTTCCCATAAAAATGATACGCATAGTTGTCACCCTTATTATTTTTGTATTTTTATACACAAATCATACATCAATTTACGGTAATGTATGACCATCTTCCGCAACCATACGCACCACGTGTTCACGGAACAAAATGCCGTTTAAATGGTCAATTTCATGACAGCAAGCTACTGCAAACAATTCTTCCGCTTCAAATTCAAAACGCTCTCCGTTTCTGTTTTGAGCAGACACTCTGACTTTTGCAGGCCGTTTTGTCATACCATATACACCGGGACAAGAAAGACAACCTTCCTGCATTTCTTGTTCTCCTTCTTCATAGATAATCTCTGGATTTACCAGTTCTACCAAGCCTTCGCCGATATCGATTACCACAACACGGCGTAATATACCGATTTGTGGTGCTGCAAGACCAACACCGTCAGCATCAACCATAGTTTCTCTCATGTCATCCAATAAAATTCCAAGTTTTTCGTCAAATTTTTCAACAGGACGGCATACTTTTGTTAAAATATCGTCGCCCTCTATTACAATCTCTGATAGCCATATGTTCTCTTTACTCCTTTTAAATCATATCAGGATTGCTGTCCGCGTAAACCGTAACCCCAGCAAATGCTTTTTCTTTTTCCGCATGCCACAAGCAAACGGGAAAGCATCGTCCTGAATGTTAGATTATTTTTACATTTTATCATCAGTTTATACCGATATTTATTGCTTACTTTAGCTACTTGCGCCGGCGTAGGACGCAATGCACGAATCGGCAGTTCACTATATTCTTTTGATGCCAAATGACTCAGCATTTCTAAAATAATTGACTGGCTTTTGCAACCTTGGACTCCTGTTCTCCTACAAAACCAATTACGACAATATCTGCAAACGGCGGATAAAGCATTGCTTTGCGGAACAAAATCTCCTGTTGATAAAATGAACATAGTCCTGATGCGACGCAAGTGCAATGACAGGATTCTCCGGCGTATACGTTTGTATGATTGCTCTGCCCCTTTTCGTGCCCCGTCCCGAACGTCCCACTACTTGAGTCAGCAAATCGAAACCGCGTTCATTGCTGCGGAAATCATCGCTGTACAAAAACTTGGTCAGCAGAAAGCACCCCCACCAGCGTGACGTTCTCAAAATCCAATCCTTTTGCAACCATTTGCGTGCCGATAATGATGTCATATTCCCCATTGGAAAATGCTTTCATTTTTGGTTTCATACGCATGCCTGCGCATGGTGGAATCTGCATCCAATCTCAGAATACGTGCTTTGGGAAATAATGTGCATAATTCTTCTTCCGCCTTTTGCGTTCCCCGAACCGGTATAACGTACTTCCGGTTCGTGGCAACCGGACATTCTTTCGTAAAAGGAACAGAATAGCCGCAGTAATGACACATCAGCCGATTGTTTGCGCTATGATATGTCAAAGAAATGCTGCAGCTTGGACAAGTGACCACCTCTCCGCAATGTTTACAGGAAACAAAGGTGTGATACCCTCTGCGATTGAGCAGCAAAATAGACTGTTCTTTTCGTTCCAGGTTTTCTTCAAGCGCCTGTATCAGCTCATTGCTGAACGCTGTTGTATTGCCGGTGGACAACTGCTCGTTCATATCCGCAATAATGACTTCCGGCAGCTTTGCATCTCCATAGCGATGCGGCAAGGACTCCAAAGAATATCTGCCGTTTTCAGCCATAAAGTAACTCTCTAAAGAAGGAGTGGCGGAAGCCAACACCAATAAAAGCATTATGGTATGCACAACGATATTTTGCAACTTCCCGTGCATGATACCGCGGAGAAGATTCCGACTTATAGGTATATTCCTGTTCCTCATCCATAATAATTAAACCAAGATGTTCAAATGGGGCAAATACAGCGGAACGGGTACCTACCGCAATCAGAGCTTGCCCATTTTTACTCGCTTCCATTCATCCAACCGTTCACCCATAGAAAGTGCGCTGTGGAATACAGCTACTCGGTTGCCGTACCGTTTATGGAAACGGCCGATGGTCTGTGGCGTGAGAGAAATTTCCGGCACCATAACGATAACGCCTTTTCCCTGTTGATACACTTCATCAATCAGCTTCATAAACACAAGGGTTTTTCCACTGCCCGTAACACCGTAAAGCAGTGAAACACCGCTCTTTCCCGTTTCGTACTGCTGTTTTAAATGGTTAAATGCAGTTTGTTGCTCATTGGACAACGTAATTGCCTGAGTATCTTTCGGTGCTTCGATTGCTTCATATGGATTACGGAATATTTCTATATCGTAAAACTCAGCAACACCACGCTTTACCAAATTCTGTACCACTGCTGTTGTAACACCTGTAAAATAGCATATTTCTTTCACAGAAGCAGTGCCGATATCACATAAGGTGTGGTAGACATCTTTTTGCTTTGCAGTCAACTTTGGAATTTGTATTCCATCACGATATCGCGCTCGGTTAATCGCACCATTTTCTGCGTAGCGTCATTGATTTGCCGTACTGCTTCCTGTGCTTTATGAAGCCATCCCTTTTTCACCAATTGTTCCGGCAATTTGGGATTTTGCAGCAGTTCCGGCGTTTTTTGAGCAACTCTGCATCCGCTGAACCTACATGGGACAAAAATGTGAGCAAATGTAACTCTTCTTCCGTACATAACTGCTGTATTTCTGTAAGCGGTACCGCCAAAGAATATACGGTTTTTAACTTCATATTCAAACCGGTTGGCAGCAATAGTTTTACAGCATCATATAAGGTACAAAAAATAGCGTTCTTTCAGCCAAGTAACCATATTCAGAAGTTCAGATGTGAAAAACGGTGCTTCATCGAGCACCGTTACAACAGACTTTCGTTTTTCATCATCCTCTGTCTGTTCCAACGCAAGTATCACACCTTGCCGACAACTGTTGGAAAAGCCAAAAGGAACCATTACCCTGCAGCCTTCTTTTGCCTGTTTTAACAGATGCTGCGGCACAAGGTAATCAAATGCTTTATCAAATTGGTATGTGGTATTTTCGACTGCAACCTTTGCCACAGTTACCATTGCCATAGACACACCTCTTAATTACACTCTTTACAGAGTTACATGACCGGATGGAAATGCTTCTGCATTGACAGACATATCATCTTCCATTGCTTCATTTGCTTCCATGTATTCTAAATCTTGTTTTCCTGAGCACTCTTTTTGGTTCTACAATTCTAAAAGCGCCCTCTATATATTCATTGACTGCTAAGTCTACCGGCTTTTCAACCAGAATTTCACCCTTCAATTCTGCTTCTGCCGCAATCTCTCTTGCTCGTTTTGCAATTGCAACTACCAAAGAATAATAGCTTACAGTTGTATTATTACTTAATTTCATATTTGGTTTAATCATTGTTCAGTACCCTTTCTATATTTGATTTTGCACGTGAAACTTTCAATTTTTTCTGCTGCAATAATTTTATTAATTTGTTCTACTGTATGCTCAATGGTATCATTTACAATCACATAATCGTAATCTCTTGCGGTTTCCATCTCTTGGCGAGCAACAGCCAACCGTTTTGAATGGTTTCTTCATCTTCTGTATTGCGATAACGCAGTCGTTTTTCCAGTTCTTCAAGGGAAGGCGGCAATACAAATATGCTGACGCAGTCAGGGCGTTTTTTCTTTAATCTGTCGTGCTCCCTGCACTTCGATTTCCAACACTACGTCTCTGCCCTCTTCAATCCAATCCATAATTTGAGAGCTTGGCGTACCGTAATACTTTCTCGCAATATTCCGCATGTTCCAGCATTTGTCCGTTGGCAATTTGCTCTTCAAATTCTTCTTTGGTCATAAAAAGTAATGTACACCATGGCATTCACCTTCACGAGGCGTACGGGTCGTTGCTGAAACAGACAATTTCATATTATCATTGCCATTTAACAGTTCTTTTAACACAGTGCCTTTACCGGCGCCGGAAGGGCCCTGAAAAAAAATCAGAAGTAATCCATTATTATTCGTCGTCATCCAACTCCTCATCGCCGGCTAAATCTTCATCTCGATCATTTAATCTGTTTGCTACCGTTTCCGGCTGAACAGCAGAAAGAATTACATGGTCGCTGTCTGTTACAATCACAGCTCTGGTACGACGACCATACGTTGCGTCAATTAAAAGAACCACGCTCTTTTGCATCTTGAATAATACGCTTAATCGGCGCAGACTCGGACTGACAATTGCAACCAAACGATTGGCTGAAACCATATTTCCAAAGCCAATATTAATTAACTTCATTGTTAATTCCTCCTGCCTGTAAAAAAGGCTACTCTATGTTCTGAATTTGTTCTCTTATTTTTTCTACTTCCGCTTAATATCTACCACCATATAAGCAATTTGCGCATCCATTGCTTTGGAACCAATGGTATTTGCCTCTCGGTTCATCTCCTGTGCCAAAAATCTAATTTTCTGCCAACAGCTTCTTTGGATTCCAACATGGTTTTCAGTTGACCAATATGACTGCGCAGCCGGACGGTTTCCTCTGCAACAGACACTTTATCCGTAAACAGTATCAGATATAGACGGATTCGTTATATTCCGAATCTGCAAACAATTCTTTCATTCTTGCCTGCAAACGTTGTTTATATTCTTCTACTGTTTGCGGAGAACGCATTTCAATTTCTTTTACCATACGGTCAATATCATCTGCACGCCTTAGCAAGTCCTGTTTTTAAATTAGCACCTTCCTGCTCACGCATTTCAAGCATATGACAAAAGCTGTTTCAGATACTTGCTGTACTGCATTCCACAGTACTTCTTCATCTTCTTGTTCCTTATACACTGTCAGAACATCAGGATAATTGGCAATGGAAACCGCATCAATCTCCTGATTTAAATGATACTGCTGAGCCAATGTTTTTTTCAAAGCCTGTACATAACCTCTCGCCAGAGATTCATTGACCTGTACGGTTAATTGTGTATCGCAAACATGTTCTATGGTTACGGTAACATCTACTTTGCCTCTTGCAATTTTATGCTGCACAAAAGATTTTAATTTATTTTCTAAAAAGCCGTAACCTTTCGGAAATCTGGCGGTATATTCCAAATAACGATGATTGACCGATTTTACTTCTACACCAATCAACCAACCGTCAATGGTTTGTTCATACCGACCATAGCCTGTCATGCTTTTTGATCAAAATAATCATCCCAACTTTTTGCTAAAACTTAAGAAGTATAAGATTTTTTGTGATAGAATAGTATGATTATTTTATCATTTTTAAAAATCAATTGCAACTATACAAAGCGGAAAAGGCAAGAAAAGACCAAAAGAAACTTCTTTTCGGTCTTTCTTTTAGGTATGATGCGGATTGCAAACTTGTACAATTTTGCTGATTGGAATGGTACATATTCCATGCTCCAAAACAAACCCTTTGGAAACAAAAATGAATGCAGTTCCTCCACACAGTTTTCCATTTGATACGCACCGTGATTGGCTCCATACGATGCCGCAGCACGCATGAGAAAATCGATATAAATTTTATTTTCCGCATTGAGCTCCTGTGCTGAGCCGTTTGTCAGGGAAAATATTACGTATCAGCAATTTTCCTTGTATCAAATCTATCGCTGCATAGCCAAGCTCACATACCCCGTCTTTCATTACCAAGATAGTGCTGTCGGCTGCAGAGCAATGATATTGGGAAAGCAACTGCTCTTTCCTTATGTTATCTTCGATAGGTTTTACGGTTATCATGACCGTCCCTGCTTTCTACTCCTGTATTTTTTATTGGATTTTGCCGCTGTATTTAGTTTCTTTACTTCTTCGGCCGTCAAACGACGATATTCTCCCGGCTGCAGCATACCCAATTTTACCGGTCCACAGGCAATTCGTTTTAATCGTGCTACTTCTAATCCCAATTGTTCACACATATTGCGAATTTGGCGGTTTCTGCCTTCATATAAAATAATTTCAAGCACCACTCGTCCGGGCTCCTGTGAAATGATATTCACTTGCGCAGGCGCCGTTTTTTTGCCGTCAATCATCATACCGACAGTCATCTCTGTGATTTGGTCTTCCGTAATGGAAGGACGTACGGTAACTCGATATGTTTTTGGAATATGCATGGACGGATGCGTCATAGCGTTTGCAAAGTCTCCGTCATTTGTCATCAGCAGCATACCTTCGGAATCACGGTCCAATCTTCCAACCGGATAAATACGTTCCGGAATATCCGCAACCAATTCCGCAACACACTTACGCCCCATTTCATCGCTCATGGTTGTAATAAATCCTCTTGGTTTATGCAGCATGTAATATACACTGCGCACACTGCTGACTACCGTTTTATTATCTACCGTAATCTTATCTTTTTTCGTATCTACTTTATCGCCTATTTTAGCAACTCTTCCGTTTACTTTCACACGACCGTTTGCAATCATTTCCTCTGCTTTTCTGCGTGAGGGGCAACCCCGCAGTCCGCAAGCATTTTTTGCAGCCTAACATCTTTGCCATTTTCTTTCACCTTTTTCCTTTTCTTATCCAAACAGATTTCTAAAGAAATCTCCTATTTTTTTGAAATATCCCCTGCTCCACTGTCTGTTGCTCTACCGCTGCCGTTGTAACCAACGGAACCGAGCCAATCTCTTCGCCATTGAGCTGATAAGAGATTTTTCCCAATTGTGTTCCTTGCGGAAACGGAGCATACGTAAAGTTTGGCAGCAATACAATACGTTCCACTTTATCTTTATCAGCAGCACTTACCACAACACTGCCTCCGTCACTGCCTGTTACTTCTATTTGGTCCGACGTACCGCCAACCACATCGACCGTAAAGGTTGTATTGACTCATCCATACGGATGCTGGATAACTGAGAAAAACCATAGTCGAATAGTTTGATATGGTCGTTCCAATCGTCAGGCGCATTTAAGGTTACAGCTACCAAACGGACACCGTCGCGCTCTGCTGCGGAAACCAAACATCTTCCCGCCTTTTGGTAAACCCTGTTTTAATGCCAATACAACCCTGATATAGTTTGAGTAATTTATTATGATTGGGTAACTCTGTGTCCGAGGAGGATTTACAAATGTAGCCGTACTTTGCGTTTTGGAGCAAATAGCTAAAAAATCCTCATTTTGAATGGCAGCTGCTCCAGCTTTGCCATATCCAACGCGGTGGAATAATGCTCATCTGCATCTAACCCGGACGCCGTCACAAAATTGGTATGTTCCATACCCAATTCTTTTGCTCTGGCATTCATCAATTTTGCAAATTCTTCTTCCGAACCGCCGATGGCAACAGCGGCGCCGTATGCAGCATCATTACCTGAAACCGTTAACATGCCGATTGCCAAATCCTTTAAAGATAGCCGGTCACCCGCATTTAAATACATGGAAGAACCTTCTACCGCAGCAACCTGTTCGCTTATGGTTACAATTTTATTCTCTTCTTTCGCAGCCTCTTCTAAGGTCAAAAGCGCCGTCATAATTTTTGTGGTGCTTGCCATTGCCTGCTGATTCTCTGCATTTTTGGCATACAGCACCTGACCATTGTCCGCATTTATGACAACCGCAGCCTGCGCTGACACGGAAACAGAGCCTTCTTGTGCATGAACCGGCAACACAAAACTTGCTGCCGCAATCAATGCAACACATAATACACTAACACATTTTTAAACAAAGAAAACCACCTGCCAATAGCATAACTATATGCAAGCGGTTAACCGAGTATGAGTCAACGTATTTTTATTCTTCTTTTTCTTTTTAATTTTTCAAGTTCTTTTGCTGCTTTTTTCTCTTCCTTTTTTGCAGCTCTCTCTTCTTTTTCTTGCTGAACGTTTCAGAGATTTTATCCACCACATCCGGTACCATCTGAATGATACGGTCAGCAGAACCTTCAAACGGTTCTACTTGAATGAGTTTTTACATCACCGTTGCAAATAGATAAAAATGCAATTGAGTAATGGTAATACCCGCGCCTGCGCCACCGCCGAAGAAATCTTTTGCCGGCTGAGATTTTGCCGGAAAGTCTGAACCTCCGGACGCAAATCCGTAGCTGACTTTTGAAATTGGAATCACGGTAGTACCGTCCGGTGTTGTAATCGGTTTTCCGATTACGGAATCTACGTCTACCATTTCTTTAATTTTTTTCCATAGTTGTTCCAAGCATGCCGTCAATTGGATGATTTCCCATAATCATTACGCTCCTTTAGATGTTGTTTTTGGTAAGTCCGCCGTATGCCTGCGGTATACTTTTTATCAATCGAATTAGCCCGCTGATTCCCGCTGTTAACACAAAAAATCGGACGCATACCTGCTTTTAAGCGAAAATCTGCTTTCGTTTTTTATCATCAAAGTCTGCTATGACGCAGACATGAGATTGCTTTGCATTTTGCCACAGTCGTTATCATACTCATGGCAGGATATACAACCGCACAAGCCTGTCCGTATTGAATGGCAGTTTTGGCTGCATCTTCGTTGGAAATTGCAATATCAACCAAGAGCTGATAAATCACCAAATGCGAAAACAGCTTCTTCCCTGTTCCTGCCGCAACGCCCGCCAGCTCTTTGAAAAAATCCAGTAATCCCGACAGACCTTTGCTTTCTAGTATACCCTTAATTTTAGAAAATTTACCTGTTTTTCTTTTTCTTCTTCAGGTTTCTTCTTTTTTTTTTTTTCACCTTTTGTTCTTTCTACTGCGGCTTTTCTTTTTTGAGGAAAAACCGTAATCGGGATACCCAATATTTTTATTTTTACAACAAAGCTGTCTTTAAACTGTATATCTACAATTACAGGGCAAGCCAATACAATTGCAAAAATCAGAAAAAATACCTCCGATGACCGAAAGCGAAACAATGAGTGCAATCATATGTGGCCTCACCCCCTTTTTCTTCTTACAGTTTATACATCTTCCAGTTTTAATTGCTTGTCATCTGCCGCATCAGCAGCATCGTTTTCATTTGCCTGTTCGTCAGTATCCTTTGGGTCGGGCACCTCAGGCAGCTCTTCCAAAGAAAGAAAGCCCCATGCACCTTAAGAAATTTTGTGTGGTACCATATAAAAGCGGACGTCCGGGCAATTCCAGTCTGCCTCTTTCTTCTACCAGACCTTTGCAAATAAACCGTTTAATACACTGGAACTGTCCACACCGCGTACTTGTTCCAAAAAGCTTTGGTTACCGGCTGGTGGTATGCAACAATAGCCAATACTTCCAATGCTGCTGCAGACAGCGGTGTGTTATTTTTAATTCTAAAGCCAAACGAATGTGAGATTCAAATTCGGCTTTGGTACACATTTGGTAACTGTCATTGATTTGAATGATTTGTATGCCGCTATGCATTTGATTAAACTCTTCCATAACAGCCGCTACCAGTGCTTTTGTTTCTGTTTACCCAGCTCCATAGCTGCGGCAATTTTCTCCAGCGGAATTGGTTCCCCGCTTGCAAAAATAATCGCTTCTATTGCACCTTTTTGTGTTTGCGTTTCCAATTCCGTTCACCACCGTCCAATAACACTAATTTAGAGCTTCCGTTTTCGTCCTCTACACGAACTCGTTTTCCTTTTACCAGCTCCAGCACTGCCAAAAAGGTTGCCACCATTTGAGACTTGCTCTCCGCTTGTTCAAATACTTTTGTATAAGGTACTTCATGCTCTTTCCATAAACAGCGCAGCACATGAATCATTCCAGAGGCTACGGACACGGTAGGCGTTGCAACGATGGCTGAAAAAAGATTCCATAGGCGGCGGCAAAAAACGTTTTCCCTTTCCTACTGCAGTTTGATATGCTGTCAACAATTCCCCGTATCGTGATGTCCACGGTAGGTTAAATCTTTTTCAGCTTCAGTTGCGCTCTGACAAATGTTCCTAACTCCAAACGGTCTTTTTACTATCTGAGCCATCCGTTTACATTGCTGATAATCCAGCAATTGCGTTACCAGCTCATCCTGCAACTCTTCTAACTCTTCATGTTTCGGAAGCAAAGATATGGTTTTCATATGAACCAATCTGGCCGCCATCGTTAAAAACTCACTTTCTATCTCCATATCCTGCTGCTTCATTTCTTCCATATGCATCATGTATTGTTCCAACAATTCTGCAATCGGAATGTCACAAATATCCAGTTTATGTTTGGAAAGTAAATATAATAATAAATCCAGCGGCCCTTCAAAAGAGGGCAGTTTATAGGATAGTTTTTCCATAATTTCTCCAATTATAACGCGCCGGCTAAATGGAACGGCAATTGTGCAAGCCACAGAATTCCGTCAGCACAGGCATTTTGAATGTAGCTTAACGGACCGCTTAACGCGCCTGTAAACATAAGTGCATATAAAACTAAGATAAATACACCTTGATAACGGTAAAATTGTTCCATAAGTCTCTGCGGTAAAAAAGATGCTAAAATTTTAGAACCGTCCAGCGGCGGAATTGGGATTAAGTTAAACACAGCCAAGGAAATATTAATAGCAATAAATGTCCATAGCAATTCCATACCAAAACTCAACTGAGATACACTGAATCCTGAACCCACCAAAACAGATACATAAATAAATGCACCTATCAAGGCCGCCAAAAAGTTAGAAATAGGGCCTGCCGCGGCTGTAACCGCCATACCTACCCTCGGGTTTTTGAAATTATTTGGATTCACCGGAACCGGACGTGCCCAGCCGAAACCAAACAATAAAATCATGAGCGCACCCCACGGGTCAATGCTAACCAATGGGTTAAAAGTTAATCTTCCTGCATTTTTGCGGTGCGGTCCCCAAATTTGTAAGCAACCCATCCATGGGCCAGCTCATGCAAAGGCAAAATTAAAAACAGAATGATTAATACTGCAATAATTTGCGGAATAATCAGACTTAATTTGTCGGATGAACTTAACAGTGATTCAATAATACACTTATGATCAAATTTGTACACACTCCTTTGTATCATAGTATTATAATATATTATTGACAAAAACACAATACTGGTGCTCTTTTTACATCTTACATAAAATGTAAAGATTACTCACTATTTTATGACACTTTTTTTAATGACAGCAGAACCTATATGAAAGAATATAGGAAAAACACTTGCAATTTTTGCGTGAATTTGATAGAATACTAACGTTGTAATGAAAAATAGCCCTTTTAAAGGAGGTGCAGATACATGGCAAAATGTGAAATTTGCGGCAAAGATGTAGCTTTCGGAATTAAGGTTTCCCATTCTCATAGACGTTCTAACAGAACTTGGAAACCAAACATTAAACGTGTAAGAGCAGTTGTTAACGGTTCCAATAAGCGTATTTATGCCTGCACCCGTTGCTTGCGTTCCGGCAAAGTTACTCGTGCAGTATCCGGTTCCGCAGCAGTTTAATGTCTGATTGACACATAAAAGCGAAACGAGAACAAAAGAGAAGCCTTACGGCTTCTTTTTTTATTATTATTCAGAAATAAAAACATCCAACGCTAAGCATTGGATGTTTTTTCATATTTAAACTTTTTCTTTATTTCCAAATAATTTTTTTCATTACCGTTCATAATACGAACAATATTGCCTCTGTGTTTAAAAATAACAATGCCGCCCATCAATGCAGTAATTGCAGTAACAATCAGCACATATTTTAAGGACACAATTCCACCATGATAGTAATCGGTAAAAAGGTAACAAAAAATGTAGCAATCGGATAAGTACCGGCCGCTATTACAGAACCAAGCGATACCATTCTCCAAATAGCAAACACAACAATAAACAAACCTATGACTGCCAAAAAGACACGCCAGTCAGCCAAGGCTGCCATGGTTGCCACCGTAACGACCCCTTTGCCGCCCTTAAATTTGAAAAAAAGATTGGATACATGTGACCAATAGAGCAGCAAAATCCAGCCAAATAAATGCCGTAATTTACTATGTAGAAAGGTGCATTGCTGGCTGCACAAATATATTCCAGTATATATTTGGCTAACAATACAGAAATAACACACTTAAGTATATCAAAAACAAAGGTTAATATGGCCGCACGCTTACCAACAGAGCGCAGTACATTTGTAGTACCCGCATTGCCGCTTCCCATGGTACGGATATCTTCTTTACTGAACATTTTTGTAAAGATAATGGAAAAACTGATGCTGCCCAACAAATACGATACAATCATAATTGCTAACACAGGCAACGCAAACGTTTGAAACAATTCCAGCATTGTGCCCTCCTATTTATCGCCGCGTTCGCGGATGATAAATCGAACAGGGGTACCTTCAAACCAAAGGTTTCCCCTAATTCTGTTTTCCAAATAACGTTGATAGGAAAAATGAAATAACTCCGCATCGTTTACAAAACAAATAAAGGTCGGCGGTTTGGTACTTGCTTGCGTCATATAGTAAATCTTCAGACGTTTGCCTTTTATCTGTAGGTGGTTGTACACGTGCGGTTGCTTGTGCCAAAATATCATTTAACGTACCTGTGGTAATCCGCATTGCATTGGAATTTGCCACAAGCTTAATCAACTCAAACAATCGGTCAATTCTTTGACCTGTATGGGCTGATATAAATACAAACGGAGCATAAGACATAAAAAGAAAAAAATCCACTTCAAGTTTTTACGGTATTCTTGCATGGTTTTATCGTCTTTCTCTACGGCATCCCATTTATTTACTACGATAACGCAGCCTTTTCCCGGCCTCATGCGCCAATCCGGCTACTTTGGAATCTTGTTCCGTAAATCCTTCTGTGGCATCTATCATAATAACACAAACATCAGAACGTTCAATAGCCATTTGCGCCCGTATAATACTGTAACGTTCAATGTTATCATCCATTTTATGGACTTTGCTTTGACGGCGCAATCCTGCTGTATCAATCAAAATGAACTTGCCATGCTGATTTTCCACAGCCGTATCAATGGCGTCGCGTGTTGTTCCAGCAATATTGGAAACGATGCAGCGCTGCTGACCTGATATTTTATTCACCAAAGAAGATTTACCTACATTTGGCTTACCTATAATGGCAACCTTAATTTCTTCCCCGTCGTCTTCCTCTTCCTGCTCCTGTGGAACCAATTCCATGACTCTGTCCAACAAATCTCCCGTGCCATGTCCATGAACAGAGGAAACTGCAATCGGGTCACCCAAACCCAAATTATAAAATTCATAAAATTCGGGCGGAACATCGCCAACATTGTCACATTTATTCACAGCCAATATGACAGGTCTGCCGCTTTTTTTCAACATAATGGCAACTTCTTCGTCCGTTGCAACCACTCCGCTGCGTACGTCTGTTACCATAATAATGACATCGGCTCCGTCAATGGCTATTTGTGCCTGTGTTCTCATTTGAGATAAAATAACATCTTGAGACATCGGCTCAATACCGCCGGTATCTACCAAGGATATTACTCTGTTTTCCCACTCGCATTCTCCGTAAATGCGGTCTCTTTGTAACACCGGGCGTATCATCTACAATAGAAAGTCTCTGCCCAATTAATTTATTAAATAAGGTAGACTTGCCTACATTTGGTCTGCCTACTATGGCAACAATCGGTTTAGACATTGTTTCACTCCCCCAGAACAGCATGTAACAAATGCTGTCCGTCATTCATAACCGTCTTAATGGGTATCTGCAGTTGATTACTGATATCATCAAGGGTAATGTCATCTAACAGTATATTTGTATTATGCCGCAAAATTACTTCCGGCAGTAATAACTCGTCTCCCAGCGTTTTTTCTTTTAGCTGAGATAAAATATCTGTGCCGGTCATAAGTCCTGCTACTGTTATAGTTTCTCCAAAAAAAATGGTTGATAATCGGCACTACATTACAAGTTAAATTATTACATTTTATCCGCACTTCGTCAAGTAATTCATTCAGAAACGGATAAGCCGCAACACCTGTGGCCAATGTAATATGCCTTTTCGGAATTTCAATGGTTTCCTGACCGTCCAAACGCTCTTCCAATGCATATAAAAACTCATCTTTCAAGCATGCCATTGCACCGACTCCACTTTCTATTTGAGAAAAATCTCCGTAAAATTCCGGATTCGGAATCGGTCTTTCCGCTGTTAAATAAAATTCATCGGAAGCATATGCAATACGACTGCCATATTCCTGTTCAAACTGATTTCCAAAACGGTCAATGATATCAATGGTTTGACCTGCCTCTTCTTTTGTATAAGGACGTAAAGGGTATAACCCTTCTCTGTATTTGGTAACGCCAACAGGTACCAAGGCAATACTTTGCAGTGCAGGCGCTAATTTGCCAAGGTCGGTCAAACTGCGCTCCAACTCTGCCCCGTCATTGATGCCCGGACACAACACCAGCTGACAGTTGAGCTGGATACCCGCATTTGCCAGTCTGGGCAAGATTTCAAGTACCTGACCCGCAAATCGGTTTCCCATCATTTTTACCCTTAATTCCGGATTGGTTGTATGCACAGACACATTAATGGGACTGATTTTCATATCAATGATACGCTGTACATCTTTTTCTTTCAAATTGGTTAGCGTCACATAATTACCAAATAAAAACGACAGACGGGAATCATCATCTTTAAAGTATAAGCTTTCTCTCATACCCTTTGGCATTTGGTCAATAAAACAAAACACACATTTGCAGCGGCAGGAATGTTGCTTATCCATCAAATATGTTTCAAATTCCAAACCAATGGATTGATATTGGCCCTTTTTCATGGAAACAATACGTGTTTGACCTGTAACATCGGAAAGCTTAATTTCCAAATGGGCATTGGTTTCATAAAAACGGTAATCCAAAATATCAATAATATCATGCCCATTTAAAGAAACCAGAATTTCGCCTGCCTGAATTCCTGCACGCTGAGCAGGACTGTCGGGTTCTATTCCTTTGATTACAACTGACATTTTGAATCACCTCCCATGGATGACAATGTATTTTAAGCAAAAAAATAAGAGAAGGATTTCTCCTTCTCTTAAATTTTAGAAATAAAAAAGACACTAATTTTCTGATTAAGCCTCTTTTTTTAATTACTTCTCTGCCGTTGTAAAACCACAACTGCCGCAAACAACGTGAGGTGTTTGTACTCACCGCATTTTGGGCAATGAACAAGAGTTGGAGCACTCATTTTCCAAACGCTGGAACGTCTGCTATTTTTTCTTGCACTGGATAATTTGCTCTTTGGTACCGCCATGTTCAGCACCTCCTTATATAAATTAAAACTAATCTATCAGTTGTTTCAGAACCTCCAAACGAGGATCAATCTGACGCTTATTACATTGACAACTGCTGTTGTTTAGATTCATGCCGCAAACTGGGCATAAACCTTTGCAATCTTCTTTACATAGATATCTTGTAGGTAAAGCCAATAAAATATCTGCTCTGAAAAAGCTCGTCCAAATCCAACTTACCATCTTCTGCCAGAATGTAGGTATCTTGGTCTTCTTCATTCATCTCCATGACAAGAGGATGACTGAACGAATTGTGATAATGTGTTTGAATATCCTCGGCACAACGGTCACAAGGAATGGAAAAATCAAAATCAGCTTCTGCCGTCATATAAACGGTTTTTGTGCTGTATTTTGCACACTACCACGGATTTGCACCGGAGAAACAAACGGATATACACCGCTTATTTCCGTGTCCGATAAATCCAGCTCAAACTGAAAAAGGAATGCACTCCTCTTCATTTTTCAAACAATTTTTTTTTAAATCAAGCAGCATAGTTAACACCTCTTGCGCTTTACTAAAATATTATAGCCATTTGCAGCAGCTTTGTCAACAAGAAATTTTATACGAAATGATGCAGTACAAAGCCGTTCACTTTTTATACTTTCCCTATATGGCATATTCATACCGTATATAAGAAAGCTGCCGCCGTAAATGCAGCGGCAGCAGCTTTTATATATCTATCTGAATTAGATACAAGTTACAATATCTTTTACGCCTGCAGGAAGTTCAGACTCATCCATGGAAACAGACAATGTAATCTTGGTCTCGGCAAAAGCAGCCAATTTATCCAAATTTTTAATAAAGCATTCTAAATCTTGTACGTCAACTGCTTTTAAAGTAGAATCAATAAAAATTTCTTTTACATCATAGTTGCCTGCACAAATACCGCTTACAAAACCGTAGAATGCAGTACAGCCATGAATGCCGTATGGCTCAAGAGCAACTAATCTTGCTTGATGGGAGATATCCAAAGTAAGATGAGATTCCTTCTCGATTACAACAACGTTTCCGTTTGTGTTTTCAATGGCATTGTTTGCAGCGTCAATTAATTTTTTTGTTTTTCCTGAACCTTTTTTACCAATAATTAGAGTTATCATGATGAAACTCCTCCCAAAACATTTTATATTTTTCCACAAAAAGTGGATACGACCGGCATATTGAACTTCTTATTGCTTTAATCTGGCTTCCAGCTGCTCTTTTTCCTGTTCATACCCGGGCTTGCCAAGCAAAGCAAACATATTCTTTTTTTATAGCTTTCCACACCCGGCTGATTAAATGGATTTACACCCAGTAAATAACCGGAAATTGCGCATGCTTTTTCAAAGAAATAAATCAGATATCCCAAAGAGTACTCTGAAAAATCCGGAACATGAACCACAATATTGGGAACACCGCCGTCATGATGCGCCAATACTGTTCCTTCAAATGCTTTTCGGTTGACATAAGAAACCGATTTGCCTTGTAGAAAATTCAATCCATCCACATCTTCGGGACTGTTCTCTATTAATATATCATACTTTGGCTTATCAAACAATACAACAGTTTCAAAAAGTGTGCGTTTTCCATCTTGTATGTATTGGCCCATAGAGTGTAAATCTGTGGAAAACGTTACGGATGCCGGAAAAATTCCTTTTTTGATCCTTGCCTTCACTTTCTCCGTACAATTGTTTCCACCACTCGCACATCATGGTATAACAAGGCTCATAACTGACCAGCAGTTCAATCTCTTTCCCTTTTCGATACAATACATTTCTGGCAGCCGCATATTGGTAACAAGGATTTTCCGCAAGATTCTCATTGCAATATTCCTTCTGTGCATCTGCAGCGCCTTGCATTAACGCTGTGATGTCTGCTCCGCAAACAGCAATGGGTAATAACCCTACTGCTGTTAATACGGAAAAACGTCCTCCGACATCGTCGGGAACCACAAATGTTTGATAGCCTTCTGTATCTGCAAGTTGTTTCAACGTACCTTTTGCTTTATCTGTTGTGCAATAAATACGTTTTTTGGGCTTCTTCTTTCCCATATTCTTTTTTTCCCAAAAAATCTTTGAATACACGAAAGGCAATGGCCGGTTCTGTTGTGGTACCGGACTTTGAAATCATGTTAATGGAAACGCGTTTGCCTTTACAGATTGTCAATAATTCAGTTAAAGATGCAGAACTGATGGTATTGCCTGCAAAATAAATATCGGGAGTTTGTTTTGGAAGAACATTGTAATTTTGTGATTTTAAAATTCTATTGCTGCCCTTGCCCCCAAATAAGAACCGCCGATTCCAATGACAATCAAAATATCCGTATCAGATTGAATTTGTTTTGCCGCTTTCTGAATCCTTTCAAACTCTTCTTTATCATAGTTTGTCGGCAAAGCCAGCCAGCCGATATAATCATTCCCCATACCTGTACCGTTATGCAGCATATGATGTGCCGTCTTAACCTGAGGAGCAATTCCTTCCATCTCCTCATTTCGTACAAACCCGTTTAAATGTTTCAAATCTACTTGTATGGACATCTTTTATCCTCCTATGCGTTCCCATTCTTTCGTTATTATTTTACAATAAACCGATATTGTTTGCAATAGAATTTCAACACTTTTTATAAATTTATACTTCCATTCCTTTTAAAATATCATGATTTACCAATGGAACAAACTTCTTAATAAAATCATAAAAGAAGCACCAAAATCAAGCTCTTTCACACTGTTTTTGCTGTAATATCATACTCTGCAATTACTTCTCCATCCAGTTCATACTTCACTTTACCAAGCAACTGTCCCTGTTCGACCGGCGCCTGAACCCCTTCACTCAGTTCCACTTCACTTTTAATTGCGGATTCTTTCCCCCTTTGGAATTAATACTTCAGCAGTTGCAGTACATTCGGCCTGCACTTCTCCCTGTATTCCGTTTGTTACGGGGACGGTTCCCAACTCCGGCATTTGCAGTGATGCAAAGGAAAAATTAGCAAATCCATAATCAAGCAAAGTAGATGCGGAGGTAAACCGTTCGTCCGTTGTGGAACAGCCCAATACCACTGCCACAAGACTCAAATTATCTCTCTTAGCCGTAGCTGAAATACAACTGCCCGCCTGACTGGTGGTACCTGTTTTTAATCCTGTGATACCTTTGTAACTGCGAATTAATTTATTGGTATTTACCAATTGAGTTTCTCCGTCTCTGACGTAATCCATCAAGTTAATGTGTAATCAAAGATTTTTCGTGTTTGATTAACTCTGCTGACATCAGTGCCACATCATGGGCAGTTGTCAAATGACCGTCTTCATCCAGACCGTTGCAATTTTTAAATGTGGTATCATTCATACCCAATTGTTTTGCACGAATATTCATCTGTTTTACAAATTCATCTTCTGTTCCGTATACATGTTCTGCCAACACAACAGCAGCATCGTTTGCACTCATGATGACTGTTGCTTTGATTAAGTCGTTCACAGACATGGTTTCTCCTTCTTTTTTTAACCAAATATCCGAACCGCCCATGGAAGCCGCATGCGCACTTGCAGCTACCTGGTCATCCAAAGAGATTTTACCCGAATCTATGGCTTCCATCACCAATAACAAAGTCATTACTTTGGTAATAGAAGCACACGGACGCAATTCATTTGCATTCTTTTCATATAAAATTTTGCCTGTATTCGGTTCCATTAAAATAGCAGACGGAGCAGCCACTTCCCCCATCTGAAATAGCGGATACCGGTATTACAAACGAAACAGCCATTAACACCACGATCACAACCATTGCAATTGCTCTTGTTTTCCACCTCATACTGATTCTGCACCTCCAAAATTGCGCTTTTACGCTTGTTACCATTGGTATGCGCAGCTAGTACAAAATATGAACAACCCCTGATATGAAAATTCCCATAAATACGCTTCCATGTATGGTCTTTACAAAAACATAAAAGAACAATAAAGATAAAAGCATTTGATTACTTTTGAAAAACAAAAATTGCAAAAATAAATCATGAATATGGAACTCTTGAAAAGTTTTTGCGCTCCCCAAGAAGACGGAACACACTAGACTTTCAACGCTGAAAGCAAAGCAAAATTCGGCAGGCTGTTGCCATAGGATATATTCACCAATATCATTTACTAAAAAGAAATGTTCTTTTCTATCAATAAAAAAACCGGGAATATGATTCCCGGGTATTTTTATGATTTTCTGACTGTAATGTCTTTTTTTTTTGCAAATAATCTTTTAATTCAGGAATGGTGACTTCACCAAAATGGAATAAGGAAGCTGCCAACACTGCATCTGCTTCGCCCAATTCGAAAGCATCAGAAAAAATGCTCCATAGTTCCTGCACCGCCCGACGCAATGACAGGAATATTTACTCTGCAGGATACAGCTCTTGTTAATTCCAAATCATATCCTGTCTTTTGTCCGTCACAATCCATACTGGTCAGCAAGATTTCTCCCGCTCTAATTTGGCTGCCTGGATTGCCCATGCAACGGCATCTTTTCCCGTATCTTCACGTCCACCGTTGATGACAACTGTCCAGCCGCCTTCTGCTCTGCGTTTTGCATCAATGGCGCAAACAATGCATTGGCTTCCAAATTGATTGGCAGCTTCACGAATGAGCTGCGGATTTTTCCATGCCGCAGTATTCACAGAAACTTTATCCGCACCTGCACGCAGTAATGCATTGATATCCTCTACGGTACGCACTCCGCCGCCTACGGTAAACGGAATAAAAATATGTTTTGCAACCTCCTGCACAATATGCAGCATGGTACCACGGCCTTCATGAGAAGCGGTAATATCCAATAATACCAATTCATCGGCACCCTGTTTGTCATAAGCAATTGCCGCTTCTACGGGGTCTCCTGCATCTCTTAAATTTACAAAACTGGTTCCTTTGACTACTCTTCCGTTATTTACATCCAAACACGGAATAATTCTTTTTGCATGCATGGCTGGGTACCTCCTTTTATTTGATAAGTGATGCAAAATTTTCCAGCATTTCAATGCCTCTTACACCACTTTTTCAGGATGAAATTGCACCGCATGCACGTTGTCTTTATGTATGGCTACATCCAGTTCAATTCCGTATGTGGTGGTAGCGGAAACAATCTCTCTGTCTTGCGCTTTCAAATAATACGAATGTACAAAATAAACATAAGGTTCCGGCGCAATGTTTTGGAACAGTCCGTCAATTTGTTTGATATCCAATGAATTCCAGCCAATGTGAGGCACTTTTAAATCCCAACCGCCGGGAATCAGCTGAATTTTGCCTTGAAATACACCAAGTCCTTTTAACCCCCCGGACTCTCCTCACTTTCTTCAAATAACAACTGAAGTCCAAGACAAATTCCTAAAAATGGTTTCCCACTGTGAATAAAATCCAAAACCGGCTGTACCAAATTTGCATTTTGTAAGCACTCCATAGCATGTCCAAAGGAGCCCACGCCCGGCAAAATTGCGGCGTCTGCTTCCATGAGTACTTTTGCATCACTGGTAATACAACTTTCACAGCCAATGTAATCCAACGCATGTTGTACGCTATGTAAATTTCCGGCGCCATAATCAATTAACGCAATCATACTACTATTTCCCTCATTATTAAAATATAAATAAATAAACGTTTCTTTTCATTGCTACAACTATGAACCGTTTATATGATAATTGTTATTTTATCATTTTTCCCCAATGTTGGCAAATATATTTTTTGTATGATTTGTCTTTCTGCAGCAACAATAACATCAGCGGTTTTTTCCGCAAAAGGAGATGAAAATGCGCATGAAGACAAAACAACACTTTGGAGAAATTGAGTTGGATCCCCCACAAATTTGAGGATACCAATGGGATTACCATTCCGATTACGTATCCTGACAGACGTTCTAAAAAGCACAAGTTGCCATTCCGTCTGAAGAAAACGTCATACGTGCAAAAGAATGGGTAGACTATAACATCAAATAATTGCAACAGGAATTGCGACAGGAGTTGCTGTATTCACAGTAATTCCTGTCACTTTCTAAAACAAAAAAAGATGCAGGAGGACTGTATGGATTACATATCATTATTCGGCATAGCCGTCGGTTTATCTATGGACGCGTTTGCCGTTTCGATTACCAACGGCGCTGTATTGAAAAAGTAAATTTGTTGACGGCACTCAGGGATAGCGGCATGTTTTGGTATATTTCAAGGAGCAATGCCTTTAATTGGCTGGTCCATCGGAAAAGTAGGAGAACAACTGATACATACAGTAGACCATTGGATTGCTCTGATTCTGCTCTGCTATCTTGGAATCAAAATGATTTGGGATTCTCGAAAAAAAGACGAAGCCGCTTTCTGCGAAAAAAGCACCCTAAAACAAAAACATTGCTTGCAATGGCGGTGGCAACCAGTATTGACGCATTGGCAACCGGCGTTATCTTGCCTTCAGCAGTCGGCGCAGAAACCTTAATCCAAATGATATGTTCCATTTCCGCCATCTCTGTCATTACATTTATTCTCTGTCTCATCGGCGTTTTTTAGGAAAAAATTCGGCTGCTTGCTGCACAATAAATCCAGTATATTGGGCGGAATTGTTTTTAATTTGTATTGGCATTAAAATTTTTTGTGGAGCAAATGTTTTTTTAAACATCTATCAATAGTATCCCTGATTTTTCAGAATTTAAAAAAGAAACATAAACACAAAAAAGGCAGGACTGATATCACAGATAACGTCCTGCCTTTCAAAGCGTGGAAGATACAGTACCGCAATACAGCCTGTCCACCTATGCTTTCTTAGTTTTGTTTTAAAAAAATGCTTCCGCTTCTTCCAAAATTTCACGGTCAGCATCAAATGTCAATAAATCAACGGCTTCATCATACGGTACAACCCAATATTCCAGCACTTCTCCTTCTTGAGGAAATACGCGTTGTCCTGTATATTTTGCCAAATAATAAACCGCACGCTTATTCACGGAAAATTTTACTTTGTAATCATACAAGCGTCTGAATGCTTCGCAAACATCTACATGCAGACCTGTTTCCTCCAAAATTTCTCTTTCCACGGTCTGCAATTCGGTTTCGCCATATTCGATGTGTCCTTTTGGAAATCCTACATTTTGAGAACGATTGCGAATCAGCAAATATTTGCGTTCTCCGTCGTCTTCATGATATACAACCGCACCGCAGGATTTTTCATACAAACATTTATAAATCGGTTTTTATTTCCTTCTGCCTTTGTAAGCGCATGTGCAATTTGCGGCTCATACACAACAGCCTCACACGGTGTTGCAATCAGCTTCATTTCGCCGGAACCTTCATACTCTATCATTGCAGTCACCATGCCATGAAACTCTTTTCCCGGGTTTTCTGCATCAAACACGTATACAATTTGTTTTTATTTGTTTTTTCAAAGTGTTCTTTATTGTAGCCGCGCAAATATTCGGCGCTGCGTTGTTCTTTCGTCCAGTACCACTGTAATCTCGTGACCCAGTGTGAAATCATCTGTAGCTTCTACCATAATATTTTGCATAAACCTCGTCTTTCCCTGATGGTACGCACGCCGATCGGTTGCATACCGTTCCGCCAATTCTTGTTTCAGCGTATTGTATTTTTTAATCTGTCCGTATTAATGGATAAATAATCTTTAAATTGCAAAAAATGATTCCATCTGTCGCTGTTTTCCAATACAACATAAATATGCGCCGTGCAAACACCTGCATCCATGTCACGGCATTCAAAAAACAACTGTTCATTGTCATCTTTGTGATATACATGGTAGATATGGTGCGCTTTCAGCTTATATTCCATATCAGTAACATCATCAAAGGATGAAACAGCAACCGCAATATCCAAAATAGGCATAAATTTCACGCGGAAAGAGGGATTGCTAATAGCTCCGCTGCCTATTTGCTGTACATCTTTTGCAACAGGGCCAAATAAAACTTTTAAATGCTCTATTTCTCTTTGAGCAATGGTATCCCATTCTTCATTCCGTTCAATAAAAAGATATGGTTCCTTTTTTAACCCTAACATACAGCCTCCTCCTTATTGATTTTCTTACGAAAAATTATAACATCATCGCTTCGGTTATGCAAGGCAAAGTCTTTTGATGTTTAAAAATAGAAACGTATGTTCAATATCAATACATTCGTATAAAATTTTGTTTCAAACATTTTCATTCCTTCTATAAATGAGCCATAATTTTTTCATAATTCATGCTTATACTAAACACAAACGATTACGAGAGAAGGATATTTATGCAGCAGCTATTTTAGAACGGTGACATTTTAACCTTGGAAGATTCTCAGCCGGAAGCAATACTGGTTGAGGACGGAACGATTGTGTACTGCGGCAGTTTGCAAGCAGCAAAAAAAAAACAATACCCAACTGCGATGAAATCAATCTGCATGGGCATTGCTTAATGCCGTCTTTTATTGACCCGCATTCTCATATCACCCAGTTTTCCAATACACTTGATTGTTGGATTTGAACCATATTACCAGCATTGGAGAAATCGGTCAGCAAATAGAACAATATATTGATGAAAACAAGATAGAGCCGGGGAGAAATGATTTTCGGCTTTGGTTATGACCATAATTTTCTCAAAGAGCACCGTCATCCAACAGCAAAAGAATTGGATGCGGTTTGTCAGGGGACACCCGTTGCTGATTGCTCATAAGTCGGGACATATGGGTGTTATGAATACAAAAGCAATGGAACAAATGCATTTGGATAAAAACACCCCTGACCCGGCGGGCGGAAAAAAAAACGGGAGAGATGAAAATGGAAATCTAACCGGATATGCGGAAGAAAGCGCATTTATCAAAGCAGGCAACCAAATTACACATCCTGACATTCATAAAATTGCAAAGCAGTTTGAAAAAGCACAAAAATTTATGCGTCCTACGGAATTACAACCGCGCAAGACGGCTTTGTAAAGACGGAGAATGGAACCTGCTGCACAGCATGGCAGAACAAAACGCCCTGATATTAGATATTGTAGGATATGTTGATTTGGAACATCATGCAGATTTGATAAAACAAAATCCTCAATATCGCAGCTACCACAATCGGCTGAGGCTTGGCGGATATAAATTGTTTTTAGACGGTTCTCCCCAAGGAAGAACCGCATGGATGAGCAAGCCATACACAAACAGCAAAGATTACTGCGGTTATGCTCGATACTCTGACGAGCAGGTACAAAGTATGGTTGACCGCGCATTAGAAGAGAAAACACAATTTATTACTCATTGCAACGGAGATGCTGCTGCACAACAACTGCTGGATTGTTTGAAGGAAAACAACAAAACGTCCGTCCTGTGATGATTCATGCACAATTGCTGCGTCCGGACCAATTGCCTGATGTGAAGTCTGTTTCGATGATTCCCAGCTTTTTGTAGCTCACACCTACTATTGGGGGTGATATACACATTGAAAACTTTGGAATGGAACGTGCCAAACATATTTCCTGCGCACATTCTGCTATGGAAATGAACATTCCATTTACGTTTCATCAAGATACCCCTGTGATTGTGCCCAATATGTTGGAAACCATTTGGTGCGCAGTCAATCGTATGACAAAAACGGAGTATGTCTGGGAAAAGAAGAATGTATTCCTGTGAAAGAAGCCATCTATGCTGTAACAAAGTATGCTGCTTATCAGTATTTTGAAGAACCGCTGCATTTTTGATGCACATTATGACAAATAAACTGACAAAAAAAAAAAGCGATGCTTCAAATTTGAGCATCGCTTTTTGTGAACCTCAGAATCAGCGGAATAAGAACGACTTCTTATTCTTCTCTCATCTTAGCAAAGCACTCGCTGCAGTATACAGGACGGTCTTCACGTGGTTTAAATGGAACTTTTGCTTCGCATCCGCAAGCAGCGCATTGTGCTGTGTACATTTCGCGCTCCGGTTTTGCAGCGTTTTACGTGCATCACGGCATGGTTTACATCTTTGTGGCTCGTTTACAAAGCCTTTGGATGCATAGAATTCTTGTTCGCCAGCAGTGAATACAAATTCAGCGCCGCAATCTTTACAGATGAGAGTTTTGTCTTCGTACATGTGATTTACCTCGCTTTGGATTAATAGATATTTTGCCCTTAGACGGATTTGCACCGCCGCCTTTGATGGATCAACGCTCTAACTTAAGCTACCGGGGCATATTGAGACTGCATGATTGTAGTTTTCTACGCACACGCTGAATTGCGTTATCTACAGACTTAGCAGGAATTGCTAATTTGGCAGCAATCTCACTGTAACTTTGGCCGCTTAAGTAAAGAAAGAGAACCTGTTGCTCCAGTTTTGACAAACTCTGCCGAATTCTTTGGTGAACCATTTCTAAATTTTCCCTGTCTATCAATAAAGTCTCAGGATTAGATTAATGCTTGACTGGTACCCTGTATATTGAGCTGAGAAGCTTCTTCATCATTCAGGGATACCAATTGTCCCAGAGGAATGTTCTTCTTGCGCGCACAGGCACGATATGCCGCCACAATGCGGTTTTGAATACAAATACCCGCATATGTTTTAAAGCTGGCATCTTTATTCGGATTGTAGCTTCTGGCTGCACTGAATAAACCAAGCAAGCCTTCCTGACATAGGTCATCCGCTTCCAATACGGAACTGCGAAACGGATGTGCCTTTGCCCGAATGAAAGACAGGTACCTGGCAGTCAGTTCCACAAAGGCGTCTGAATTCCCTTTTTTTGAATGAAAGATACCAGCTGATTGTCTGTATAGTTTTCCATTTGTTCAGGCAATCCAAAACACCTCTTGCACCCACTTTTTATCTGCCTATATCATACTCTATTCTTTTTATTTAAGTCAATAAAAATTTATGAAAATATGTTAAAAAATTTCTGTTTTTTGCAAGCAATCCTTGTGTGCTACGAGAAATTATTTTCCTTATTTTTACATTAATGTTTATATCTTGAATTATAATAGATTTCTCTGAACAGGTCAATAGAAAAATAAAAATTACCCTATTTATTTTTTGAAAAGGACGATATGGTATTTGATTATTGATATCTTCTTTATATAAGTCAAAATCTTTAGACAGTAATGCTCCATAAGTAATAATTTGTTTACCATATTTCTCTTTTAAATTTGCAATCTTCTCCTCCAGTTTTTCCTCCTTTATCAATTCTTTCCGTATTGGTGAAAATGATACTTGCTCTTTTGTGCCTGAGGTACCAACAAAAAATCCACTAATACCTAATGCACGTATTGGCTGTTTCCATTTATAATGCTGTTTCAGCATACGGCAAGCCACGGCATAAATATCTTTTACCTGACGTGTTGAATTTCAATGGTCTGCTGATATTGCCTTTGTCTGAAACAAGCAATCTTTTTATCATCAAGTGGATACCGCAAGCCAGCACTCCATGACGAAGCATACGACCTGCCACTTTTTTCTGATAAGTACAACAATACTTTTCTGAGCTTGTTCCTCTTGTTCCAAATCTTTCGGACAAGTAATGCTGTTTCCTATACTTTTGGGCTGTTCCTGCTCCTGCGCATAAGATACGGGAGATTCGTTTCTGCCATTGGCATTTTGCCAAAGCTCACTTCCGTTTTACCAAACATGGCATAAAGATAATTTTCATTGCTTTTGCGCCAATTCCCCTATGGTAAACACACCTGATTCATGCAGCTTCTTTAATGTGGCTCTTCCTACTCCCAGCATACTTTCCACAGGCAATTTCCATATTTTCTCCTGAAAATCTTCTTTTGTAATCACGGTTGTGGCATTCGGCTTTTTAAGTCGCTGGCCAGTTTGGCAAATATCTTATTAAAGCTGACTCCTACAGAAACCGTCAGACCCAGTTGACTGTAAAACTGCTGGCGGATGGTTTCGGCAATTTCATAGGGAGTTCCGAATAAAGTTTGACTTCCCGTCACATCCAGCCAGCATTCGTCAATACCAAACGGTTCCATTTGGTTGGTAAACGATAAATAAATCTCTTTGGCTAAGTTGGAAAAATATAAATATCTATCATAATGAGGCGGTGTAATGACCAAATGCGGACATTTTTTTCTTAGCCTGAAAGATAGGCTCTCCTGTGCTCACTCCATACTTTTTGGCCAATTCATTTTTTGCAAGCACAATGCCATGCCTTTCCTCTTGTCTGCCGCAAACAGCTACTGCTTTTCCTTTTAAGTGGGGAAAATCTCTGCATTCTACCGAAGCGTAAAAATTGTTCAGGGTCACAATGTAAAATAGCCCGTTCCATATAATCCCTTCCAGTTTTTAAAAATCGAACATTTGTTCTATTATATCCCTAAAACAAAAATAAGTAAAGGCCTTGTTGAAAATGTAAACAATTTCTTGTAATGCAACATGTCAGGTTTTATAATAAATAAATTCTAACGATAATGACACAAAAAGGAGATATTCTCATGTTTGCCCATTTAAACAGTATCGGTCTTTACGGAATGGATGCATTTGAAGTCAATGTAGAGGCGGATATTTCAAACGGACTACCCGGATTTGACGTTGTTGGCTTGCCTGATACCGCTGTGAAAGAGTCTCGTGACAGAGTGCGCTCTGCTTTAAAAAACTGCGGATTTGCATTTCCCATGAGCCGTATTACCGTTAACCTTGCGCCTGCTGACAAAAAAGAAAGGAAGGCCCTATTTATGA
>VOFI01002285.1_pt1 | contig 39426 bp, 50 predicted proteins | sample 5384131 | NCBI WGS metagenome assembly VOFI01 (sample SAMN12384728, study PRJNA508395) | human gut metagenome | isolation source: healthy gut H | host: Homo sapiens | reverse complement strand
GGAAGTGCGACCATCGATGCAGCTTCCAACACTTCGTCGGTCGCTACCGTAAAGGGCATAAAACCCACGGCACAAAGGAGTCGTTGTATTGACTATCGGTAAAAGCAGTAACAACACTTCGAGATTTTCCTATATCAACGCCATGCGAATAGTCGCTGAAAAGGAGAAACCTCAACCCGATATACCCGAAGGGGTTATCCGAGTAGACGTTGCCGGGACTCTATCCTCTCTGCTTCCTGCCACAACCGATACGATCACAACACTTATTTTACAAGGCGATTTAAATAGCTCCGGACATAAAAACGATTCGAGAACTTCCTTCTTTGAAATATCTCGATATGCTGAATAGTAAAATCGTGTCGGGTGGCGAAGCTTATTTAAACGGAATGAAAACCGTCGAAAATGTTTTTCCCAAAGAAATGTTCCTAAGCAATACAGTCATCGAAACCGTTATCTTACCACAAGAAGCTGTTGAAGTAGCCTATCACGCATTCTTTCTCTGCTCTTCTGTGAAAAAAAATCGTACTACCGGAGACTGTACGTCGATTCGGAAATGATGTTTTCAGCGGGTGTACAAATTTAGAAGAAATAAATATGCCGGCCATCGCCGAATCTTTGGGAACCGGTGTATTTTATAATTGTAAGAAACTAACCTCCATCAGCATTCCCGAGGGGATAACAATCCTCCCCGGAGGTACATTCTACGGCTGTTCCACTTTGGAAAGTGTTACCCTACCCAGCACCCTTGAAAAAATAGACGGAGATTGGATTTTCGCGAACTGTCATGCTTTGAAAGCTATTGCTTTCCCCAAAACCATTCAATCGATTTCACCGGGGACATTTTACGACTGCCGCTCTTTGTCGACAATCGAATGTAAATCGCTCACTCCACCGGTTACAGCTACCGGTAACGGCGACTCCCTTTACCGGAGCTTTCAAACCTGAAAACTGTACACTCAAAGTTCCTTTTACGTCGATCTCGGTTTATAAAGAATCTAGCATTTATGGGATCATGAACACAATCGTTCCTTTGGCGAATATCACAGCCGACAATGAGGAAGTTTCACCGGAGACTACCGATCTATTAGCGACAGCTAAAAGATAACCATATCGGGGTCAACACCTGATGCTCTGGAAATACAAGCGTTATTTGCTTCGAACGAAAAAGTCACATCTATCGATATGACCGGGTTATCGAATATTTCGAAGTCCCCGTTGCAGCAAATCCCAACTGCTTGGTCTATGCACCGGCTTCTGCCCAAGTCGAAAATAACAACGTAGTTATTAATGGAACCGCTAAAAAATCGTGTTGACCGATGCAATGCCTTTCGAAGCCCCCACTGCATTTCATGCCGATGCCATCAGTTATACCCGCACGATCGAAGAAAGTCTGACGACAAATTCACAAGAGACAACCGGCTGGCGAGGGATTGTTTTTACCCTTCGATGTTTCGACAATCCAAGCTCGAAATAAAGCGGGAGAACAAATAGAACTCAGTGCTTATAATGCAGAAGGTGAATACGATACTTCCAAGAATCCGTTTTGGCTCAGAGAACTTACAACCGAAGGTTTTGCAGCCACGCAAACATTCTCTGCCAATACTCCGTATATCATCTGTTTCCCGAATTCTTCCGAGTTAGACGAACACATCAACATCATCGGAGACGTTACATTCAGTGCTTCTAATGCCGAGATTACAGCAACCCCGGTATTTAATGCTGTCGAAGGAAAAAGATTTTGACATGATAGCAACTTTGCAAACCGTACCGGCTGCCAAGGGAATATATGCAATCAATAATACCGGAAGTTCATTTGTTAACAACAGCCGTGATATCGCTCCTTTTGAATGTTATGTTATATGTAAACAAGGGAGTACGGATGCTCCCGATTCCTTCGATTTACCGGCCAAACTGCCTACTGCAATCGACAACGAAACCGTAACCGGTTCAAAATCTACACCGCCGACGGGAATCTGGTTATCATCTCGAATGAACCCACCGAAATAGCAGTGTACAACATAACCGGACAAATGGTTCTCATGCAAAAAGTAGAAGCCGGAAAAACCATTGTTAACGACATTCCTCACGGAGTTTATATCGTAAACGGTCAAAAGATCATTTTATAATCAATTCTCCAATTTAGATTTTTGTTTTCACAGCGAATTGCTCGAGCCACATGGCTCTGAGCAATTTTTTTGTATTGAGATTCTGTACTTCACTTCCTATTTGCTTATATCATTTCTTTTTACCCCCTTCGTCACTACGTAACACCTCCCCCTATTTGAGGCAGAGTATTTCCACTTCTCCTATGTATTGTATAATGATATATTTTCTTCCCAACCGCGGGAAGGACAAACGACTCAGTAGAAATTTAGTGGGAATAGACCTGAATTTTAATGAATGAAATGGATTGTATTTCTCCTTTCTCCCCCGCTTCGATTCTTCATCGAAGACAGAGTAGTAGGGTTGGAAAGATTTCACAAGTTTTTTTGACTATAAGGATTAATCCTTTTTACTCTGAGAAGACTTCCCCGCAAGGCTACGGGGTGTGTGGCGTTAGCCATATAAGGGGGAGTACGTAGTGACGGAGGGGTTCAAAACAACATCTCATCAGTCTGCTTATATCGGACATATCCATTTTTCCCCCTGTCCCGTACATTTGACGGGTAGCTGCTGTCTTCGTTAAGAGCTGTGGAGCTCCAAACCTCGCCCTATTTCTTCCGCCGGCAAGTGCCCTCTCGACCCGATTAAAAGCGTTTTTCCTTAGCGGGTATACCTTACCTTTTCTTACTCCCCTCTATATGGACTTCACTATATTGCTCCGCGAGACAGCAGAGGAGGCTTTAACCCTCTCGCCTGCGACACAAAAAAAAGGGAGCAGCATGCAGCCGCCCCCACTTCATAAACACACTATCTATTCCACCTATTAGAATACAGCAACTTTTGTACGATTAACAATATAAATACCTTTGGGTACTTCTACCGTATGACGACCGCTCGACAACATTTGCGAGGAAATGATTCTTCCATCTACACTATACACAGTCACCTGCATATCTTTCTGCAAATCTACATTGATACAACCATTGGCTCCGTAAACTTTCACATCATCGGTTACCACCTCCGAAACAGCACCAGTCGAAGAGCTGGGGATCAAGACCAAATTGTCATACAAATACGATAAGTCGGATTTCATCAAACGAAGATACATAGTTCTGACAGATTTAGCCTCATCGGTAATCATAGCCGGATCAATTTTCAATTCTACGTCCAACCACTCGCCCGGAGTATAATCGCCGATACCAGCGCCTTCTTGTCCGGTACTTGCATCAACCGTATAACCGAACTTGATGTGTGAGCCACCATCGGTACGAATCCCCATCTCAATAGGACACCACTCGAAGCCACTTTCCAAAAAAGCAGACTTGTAATTTGATTCCAGAATAATCATTCCACGTTTTACCAGCAGGAAGAGCCTCTGTAAACGTAACGGGAGAACATTCGCCTCCATTCACCTTTAAAGCCTTCGATGACGTATTGATACCGGTCGTGTAAGGATTCTCGGCCACTTCGCAAGACCCCGACCACGGCATTCCACAACGAGGAGTTGTACCTAAATCCATAGTCTCGAAAGTAAAGATAGTATTAGGATCGGCAACTTGTTCTTTCTCGATTAAACGAATATTATCAATGGCATAATTGAACGCTTGACGCCCCACCTTAATCAACAAACTTGTACTAGTATGATTACCGTCCAAATAAGTAGCCAAAATTGTTTCATCAAAATTGAAATCGAGCGACATCCAAGTATTATACGTAGCGTCTCCCCATGAATTCTGAGCTACTTGAAAAGTTTTCTCTTGGGTATCATTATCAACCAATCCTAATTCATTACCAACCCATGTGATATTTTCCGACCCTTCCAACACAGCAAGTTGTAAACGAACACCTGTATAATCGGCCAATGTCTTTCCTTCCGGCAAGTTCAATGGAATAGCCACATTGGCAAATTCGGTACTGACTACTTTCAACACTTTTGTTGACGAGTTATCGCTCGACGAACAAGGATTGTCTATTAACTCGGCTGTACCGCCCCATGCAGCATTCGCACCATTCAACCCAGACTCAAAATCATTTACCATATAGGTTTGAGCCTGCATACCTACTGCTATACAAGCAGCACACAAAAGAGATAATGTTTTTTCATGTTATCTACTATTTAAGTTAAACATTTTTATATCCATAGAATTACAGTTCTATTTCATAGGTAAAATTAAAACAAACATTCGATGTAACAGAATTATAAAAGATAAAAGTGTAGTACTCTTTTTATCTAAGACTAATACTATATTATCATTTTTAACAATTATATTTATTACAGGATAATAAGCTGTTAATTAACGACAATTTTTACATGTTCCACCATATAAAAAAATCCCGGTGAAAGAGTTAAATAAACAGGTGAATTTTGTAATACCGATACTTTATGCACCAATACTCCCGATAGATTCCACACACTTACTTCACAAGGCTTTTCACTCTTCAATGTAATCTCCCTACCCATACAGGAGACTTTCAATCCGCTTCCCGATATATCCGCACGTTCTTCGATTCCAGATTCATTTCCGGCAGTAACCGTATATTTTTCCAAAACAGACATCTGCGAACGATCCACGGTATAATTATCAGAAGGCTGTACAGCCAATTTATAATCACCCCAACGAGGCCCTGCCGACCAATAGGTTCCCGGCACACCGTTATCCCGCAAATAAATCAACAGATTTTCCAGTGTCTCCAACCAACGAGGATCATCGTCGGGAACTCCATATTCACCCAACAACCCTCGCTTATTATATCGTTTCAACCACTCCACGAAATACTTTGCACGCTCAACACCCGTATTAGCTGTAATACCATCGGCATCATAAGAATTTAAATATTGACCGGAATAATCCTTATCAAAATAAAGATGTGCCTGAAATATGAGATTATCCGACGGATCTACCAATGTCCTAAGATTATCGCTATACTCGACCCAAAAACGTGCAGAACTGAATGAATCGCCGCATACGATAATAGGAGTTTCCGTATCTACTTCTCGAATAGCATCGATAACTACCTGAGCTATATTCACCCAGGGAGCCGAAGGATGCATAGAATAAGGCTCGTTCATAATATCGTATCCCCAAATATTATTATAATCCTTGAACTCCTGCGCCAATTTTCTCCACACATCGGCCAAATGTTCGGCAGTAAGGTTGACGACTCCCCTATTAACGTATAGGTTTTCCCACCATCGAACGAATAACGAGCAAAGTTATGTAGATCGAGAATTACAGGCATACCTCTATCCTCGGCAGCCTGAACAAAAGTTTTCATTTTAGACAACCCGTTGCATCCAAAGGTCCGTTCATTACACGTTGGATACGTTCCCAACGAAATGGAAAACGGATAAGGTTCAATCCCTTCCCCTTAAAATAATCGAGGTCCTTATACGTTGGATACCCATAATGAGTACCATCTACCCCGGGATAAATACCGCCGAACTCTGCCCCCGATAAATTCACTCCAAAATAATTTTGAGTTCCGTCCCCTACATACTCTGCCTTTTCAATCAGCTCGATATTGTCTATAATATAGATAAATTTCTGACGCCCTACTTTCATCAATAAGCTCAACTCATCTGTATGTTCACCGGCAAGCCAAGCCGAAAGAATCGTTTCGTCCAACCAGAATTCAAGCGTTATCCATGTATTTAACTCACCGGTTTGCCAAGAAGCCGAACCCGGCCAGCATTTATTTCCCACATTATCTTGTACACCCAAATCACACCCTACCCAATGTATATTCTCGCCACACGCATCGATAACAGCCAATTGTAACCGCACACCCATATAGTCCGTCAAAACCTTACCATTAGGCAAGGTAAACGGAATCGAAGTCGCTGCAAATTCACTGCTACTTACCTTCAAAACCTTCGACGAAGAATTATTTACATCTTTCAAAGGATTATCAATCCATTCGCAAACCCCGCCCCATGCATTACCGGCTCCACCGAGCCCCGATTCAAAATCATTGACTAAAAACTTATCATTAGCACTTGCAATCAATACGAAAAATAAGAATACAGATGATAGCAATTTTCTCATGGTATATTCCTTTCTACTAAAATTTTTACAAAGGAAGTTTTTGATTCAGGCAAATACTACATCTTTTTATCCTATACTGACACTTTAACCAATCGACCCTCAAATAATAAAGAAGGTGCACCGCTAAGCGGCACACCTTCTTTGTCTTTTTTATTATTCTTATTATTCCAGACAAACAGCAGTCTCTATCGGATATGAAGTTTTATCTTTCAACCCGCTCAAAAAAGACAAAAAATCTTTTATACGAGCAATCATATTGTTTACCCCCAACGAGCTACGCCCGACCTGTACTACACCAGACATTCTATGTGTTGCATCGACAAGAGGCTGTATCTCTTCCGGCGATAAACACTGGGATATCTCGATATAAATATTTTTATCATACTCACAAGCCTTCAAAAAGAACTTGTCTTGTTCCTCTTTCGATACAGCGATAAGTACAATATCCAAATCTCTCCGGTCTAGCATTTTGCAATAATCATTATATAACAAAGGAGCCTTATCTTGAATCGATGTAATTTCTCTTTCCGTGCTCTCTGCCAAAGTAGTCTTTTCGTCGAATACGGCCACGCATCTAGCTTCACCGGTCGATATAAAAGTCTTCAAAACATTTACACCGATGGAATCGCAACCCACTAACCCGATATTGTAAATCGCCATAGGAGAAATATCATCTATACCTTGCGCCAGAAGCGAAACATTACCCGTTAAAAGCAAAAGCAAACAACAGAAACTTTTATACCCCATAATACCGTATAAATTTATCTGATCAAATCATAAACGGCTTTGAAGAATATCTCGACGAGTTTCCCTTCAAATTTTTCTATCGTTATACCCGACATCGTACTCCAAGACTTAGCCGTATCCCTATCCATAGGTCTGTCCAAATCGGCAACCCAATCGGTTATATACCCTCGAAGTCCCATATATTGAACCATCTCGAAATCTGGACTATCGACGGTTATATCCTTAAAATACATTAAGGTAGTTTTTTTTCTTTTAGCAACTCCGCTTGAATATCCTCTATATCGAGCTCTTTCACCGATTTATTCTGCTCAATCGCAAGAGCGGCAGCTATACCCGCAGCCTGTCCCAATGCCATCCAACAAGGCTCCATACGCAAAGTAGAAAAGCCTACATGAGTAGCAGAAGCAGGTACTGGAATCAACAAATTATTGACTTTTTTTTTGGCAGAATCACGCCAAAAGGAACCGTATAGACCGACGCTTGATAGTTAAAGAATCCGTCCAAAGCAATCTTACCTTTCTCCCGTTTATGAACAGCATGTGAATCAAGAGCATAATGACTAGCAGTAATGCTATTGCTATACAAAGGGGGACGTTTCCCTTTCGCCACGGGATAAGCATCATTCGCTGTAAAAAAATGTTCTCCATGTAAACGACGCCCTCTCTCACATAAACTTGTCTCGGGAAATTGCCATTATCGATATACTCGTCTTTTGCCAGTCCCCATTCTCTAACATTATCTCGAAAAGCTTTCGGAAGTGCTTCATCATTTTGGGCAAACCACAATAATCCTAACGTATACTCTTTCAATCTTTGAGCAAATCTATCTCGCCATTGCCAATTTTCTTCGGGCCATTGCCAATTTTCTTCGGGTAAATCTGTCGAGATTAGAGCTAAATGCTGGTTATTTGCATCCGTTTTTCCGTTAGGTAAATCAACCATATTCGTAATTTTCGCTATTCCCCAAGGATCGCCCGGTATTTGTGTAGTTCCTCCATTTTCGATATGTCTTCGGTTAGCTACCTGCATCTCAGGAGTAACACTCAACATCTCTACTCCGGCAAATGTACCTGTATAAACGTCCTCTACCAAAGAAAGGTATTCCTTACGATTATATCTCTTCGGCTTCTCTGGCAAAATACGATTAGATGGATCATTCGTCAAACAAAGGCGATAATTATATGCCTGAATATTTCCATCGCCTTCATTAGTCGTTCCTTCTAATTCAGGGCCCAACCACAATTTATAAAGACGCCCTGCTCCTATTTCATTATATTCGTCCTTACCTTCGCGACCTATCGAATACGGAACTCCTGCCGCTGCTCCTAAATCACCTTCATAAGTCGCATCTATAAACACTTTACCACTATACTGTTCCCATTTCTTGGTATCCCTGTTGTATATTCTGACACATTGAATCTCAGCACCGTCCATCACAACATTCTTCGTTTCGGAATCGAATTGGCGCATGGTCAAAACAGTAATATTCTTTCTCTCTGGTTCAAGCATCTTTTCAAAAACTAAAGCCGCTACATGAGGCTCAAAATGATACCCATCGCTACAAACCTTCACCTGTTCGGAGTCTTTCCCGTATTTTTCTATATAATAATCCAGTACATAATTCACAAACTCTCGGAACAAACCGGTAGTAGCTCCCCGCGTCGCAATATCGGTAGCCCCCAATCCATTAGCGGGAAGCCCTCCAATATGTGCCGAACGTTCTAAAACCACCACTTTTTCCCTTCTCTCGATGCTGCGATAGCAGACATAATTCCCCCGGAGTTCCACCTACCACGACCACATCGTAATAATTGTTTTGGGCAAACAAGATAATCGGAAAGAATATAAACAAAATTTTCAACAGTACCTTTTTCATTTCAATATTGCTCTTTGGGTTCATACAAGTTTTTCAAATCGTCCATATCGAATCCACTTACAGTCAAAACAGACATGGATAACGGTAAATGTGCTATACCATCAATGATGGGTATCTCTATGGTACGACCAAATATATCAACCCCAGTCAATGACTTCGTATACTTTACCGGGATAAGTTCCTCTTTTTCATCAGCCTCTCTCCAAATACTCAGTACAGGAGCTCCGCTCTCTTTTTCATTCTCGTAAATAAAACCATAAGTTTTGCGATCTTTTGCTAAGTACTTTCCTATCGGCTTCAAATATCGATAGTTATTAACCATATTGGCGAATGCTACCGCTGCCGGCTTAACAGTCAACATAGTATTATATCGAAGTATACCGAATCCCGACTCTGGATGATGAACGCCGAAAGGCTCTTCCACCAATTCATACCAAAACATTTTTCCCGCCCCAAGATAAAGCTGTACCAAATAATTACGTACCAAATACTGGGCCTGTTGATATTCCGTTACAGGTGGGAAATGACGACGTATACTATCGGGAAGATAAGTTGTCCACCCGGTTTCGGTTACCCAAATCTCGGTCGGGATATTCCGTTTTTTAAGCATCTCTTTCTGCATTTTATAAAAGCCATCATAGAATGGAGATGTTTCGGGATATTTCCTCCACAATATATATGGGTGTATCGCTGTAAAATCGATATGATTGGCGACATCTTCCCGATTGTCGTCGAAATATTCGATCCACTCTTCCTCTCCGGGCCAAATCAATTTTATATCCCCGTTTACCGCTTTAATAGAATCATGCATCTGTTTCACCAGATCGGTAAAAGGGACACCCCAACCCTGCGGACGCCATTTCTGTCCTTGCGGATGGGGCCATCGTTTATTCCACCCTGCAAAATTACTAGGCTCGTTTTGCGACTCATAAACAAGAATACGATTCCCATTCATCTCGACATATTTTTTGATATTCGTCACATCTTCGTCCCAACGCCAGATACCATTTTCATCTTGCCAGCCATGATTGGCATCCACATAGTCTAAAAATAGGCAACCAACAAATATTGTGACGGTCTAAATAATCGATAAAAGGATCGGGCGTATTTCTCGCAGTACCGATAAAATCTTTCCATCTCGCAACATCTCTGACCCAAGCAATACCCAATGCTTGCTGAATCTCGGCCACCCGCCAGTCTCCATAACGAGCATAATGAGCTCCTACACCAAACGGAGAATCGTAATCTTTCTTCGTAAGGGGTCACATCGGGTATCACGCCAAAACCTTCCTGTTTCGAGAATATGACTTTATCTCCGTGTAAAAAACTTACGCTCAAATAATAATAGCCCAATTCCGAGAACTGGAACGGAACGTAATAATACCGTTCGAAAGGACTCGACAGCGTGTACGTTTTCTTATAACCAATCGGTTTTTTATCGATATCCACTATCTCGACCACAACCTCATAGGTAATATCGTTATTTGCTTTTATAACCTTACAAACTGCATTCCCAGACTCGTTTTTATGATAAACAGCACCTAACTTATTAAATGTAATATCTATAACATTCTCCTGAGATTTCCCGAAAACTACTGTCACAGCTAAAAAAAACATCGTGACAAATCCAATTATTCTTCTCATACGGCAACATTATTATATTACTTCAACACTCTTTTCACCGGTTCATCGGTCATTGTAAATACCAAATGACCTCCACTCATTATATCCTCATGCTTGATCGTCAACCCTCTCACCGGCTTTCCATTCAATTCGACCGATTTGACATATTTATTCTTTCTGGAAAGATTCTTCGCCTCTACGACAAATGCTCTGTCTTCCGTCAACTGAATGGATATTTTATCCATTTGTGGAGCACCTAAAACATACTCTCCACTAATCGGATCTACCGGATAAAATCCCATCGAAGAAAAAATATACCATGCAGACATCTGTCCACAATCGTCGTTTCCACACAAACCACCGGGTTTCGGTTTATAGAATCGTTCGAATATCTCTGGTATCAACTCTTGGGTTTTCCACGGTTGATCCACGTAATTATACAAATAAACGACATGATGACTCGGCTCATTCCCATGTGCATACTGCCCGATAAATCCACTGACGTCCGAGACAAAGCCTGTATTCTCGGCTATCGTATCCAACATAAACAACGAGTCCAATTTCATAGCAAAAGATTCCTTTCCACCCATTAAATCAATTAAACCCGCCACATCGTGTTGCACATGCCAAGTATATTGCCATGCGTTACCTTCGGTATAATCCCCACCGCAGCTGGCTGCATGAGACAACAAAAACGGATTAAACGGAAAACGCCATTTTCCTTTCGAGTCCTTTCCTCTCATCAACTTCGTGCCGGGATCAAATAACGATTTATATGCACTGGCCCGTTTCATAAAAAACTCATAATCCTTATCCTTACCCATTGCTTTTGCCATTTGCGCAGCACAATAATCATCGTAGGCGGATTCTAATGTCCGGGATACCGATTCTACCGTAGTTATATCAAATGGATAATAACCATATTTATCATAAGTTTCCCAATCCGATTTTTTATGACTCACCGTCAACGAAGCCTTAATCGCATTATAGGCATCTTCTGGACTAAATCTTTAAACCCTTTTAAATAGGCATCGACAACGACAGGAACCGCATGATTGGCTATCATGCAATATGTCTCTTTATCCCATAACGTCCAAACCGGCAAATGCCCTTGTACCTTCTGATAATCCAACAAACTATTTATCATTCCGGGTACTCGTTTGGGGATCAAAATCGTATAAAGAGGGTGTGCAGCCCGATAGGTATCCCACAAAGAAAACGTCGAATAATATGTGCCTGATTTAGAAACGAACACACTGTCATTAACACCTCTATACTTTCCATCTATATCGGCAATATCGTTAGGCTGAATATACAGATGATATAACGATGTATAAAAATTTGTTTTTTGCTCTTTCGTTCCTGACACAGAAACTTTCGACAACAATTCCCTCCATAAATCCTGACTCTCTTTTTTAACCGCTTCGAAATCCCAATCGAGACTCTCAGTTAACAAAGCACTTTGAGCCCCCTCGATACCAACTGTTGAAAGAGCGACTTTTTATCTGTACCGATTCTCCCGGTTCTAAATCAAACTCCAAAATCATTCGTTTGGCTTTCTCCCTTCACGAGCTGGCAATACCTCCTTCACGGTATAGGGCTTATCGAACTTTACCACATAAAAGAAATGGCGGCGTACCCAATTTTTAACTTCTTGGTGTCCGGTTATAGTCCAATTATCAGGCATATTCATGTCGGCATACAAAACATGTGTTTTCAAATGGTCCTGATTATACACGACTCCACTTTGCATATCCAACAACATTCGTGCGGGCGCATCAGAATTATAAGTACATACATAATAAGCGGTACGCTGTGTCGCTGTCACCTCGACATCTATATCCGAATCGGTCAATTTCACCTTATAATATGCGGGTGATGCCGTTTGAGTCGCTTTATCATATGCACTTTTATATATGCCATTTTTCACATCTCCGCTAAAAGGGAATATCAATACATCTCCCCAAATCGGGACAACCGGTTCCATTCAAATGATTTTGGGCAAATCCCATGATAGAATCGTCTGCAATATTAAATCCCGAACAGTATTTCCACTCATCGTTCCCTGTTTCTGGACTTGCCTGTATAAACCCAAATGGCACACATGATCCGGGAAAAGTATGTCCATTATCGGCATTTCCTATAAACGGATTAACAAAGGAAAGCACGTCTTCATTTCCATCAGATGAAGAAATATTATTACATGCAGTAACCAACAAAACTCCTGATAATATCCACAATAAATTTCTCATAATATAAGATATCTAAAAAAATTAGCAATTCAACCCGACAAGATTAAGACTTTATCACTTTCTGCTTTTTTTATACAGTTGCCCGACTCATTGAGAACACTCAGTATATAAGCACCCGCAGGCAAGTTATCCATATCGACAGTGTAAACTTTGTCATATACTCTGCCCGTATAGACACAATTGCCCATCATATCGAACAAGGAAACTTTTCCTATTTCCGTATCGGAATAAATCGTTAAATTCTAATTACAGGATTCGGGAATGCACGAATCTGGAAATCATCGTTTTTCATATCCTCCACAGAAGACTCTGGATGTTCCCCTATTTCAATAATATAAGGATGATTAGAGATATCCAACTCTATTGAATTCACATTGTTCAATACCATTTCGGGAGCAGTCCCCTTAGTCGGATTATAAACCCATACCTCGTCATAAGTTTGATCAAAACCGACAGTTATCCGATCGCTACCACCTTCATACTTCTCTCCCCAGATGACCAATTCAAAGGTCCCGTTATTCTTTTGGAGCAATAAATCATGAACAGTTATCGTGCGGCCTGTAATAGAATAAGTTAATTCACCCGGTTCGTCAATATCTTTATCATCTTTTAGAATAGTCGTTAGATTATGAAGATAATGAGCCGATTGTCTCGGATTATAAAACTTATCGTAAAAACCGAAACTTTGGTTTCCCGATTCATCTCGTCGGTCGGTCAGCAAATACATGGCCGTGTAATCAAATCCCTGAGCGAATTGTGCAAGATAAAGCGACATATATAATAACCCCTGCATCTCTTCCGTCACAGCATCGCTTATCGTAGACCCAGTTTCAGTTGTGACACGGGGTAATGCCTCTAACTCCTCATCGGTCAAATACCCTTTGTATTTATTTAACCACGTCACACCGAAATGCCGATACAGCACATCGCAACCCGGTGGCACATTCGTACTCGGCTCAGCGGCTCTCCATGTCTGATTATTTTGTGGAAACTTGAAACTCGGATGATTAAAATAGTTGTGTAAATTAGCGACATCGGCAAAAGTTACTCCTCTGAATTCCTCGGGAACTGCCATATCGTCCTCTGGAACTTTGAGATACTGTAACCCGACATTTTCTCCCGAAGCTCCACCATACGTAAGGCTCCAAACCGGATAATTATACCCGTCTTTCCCCAACACGGGATCGGCTTTCACATCTTCATACAACTTTTCTGCATACGAGCCACCGGCTTCCAATTATTTTTTCCTTCTTTATTCCCTCCGCCGACTTCTCCTTCAAAAATTACATACCAATTTCTATTATTAGGCTCGTTGTTCCCTTCGATCGCAATAATTGCGTCCGGAGAAGTCGCATCGATAATTCGCTTGACATTATTTATTAAATTGGGAATATTCCGTTCCTGTCCCCGGCTCCCCAGTCCTGCACTGAACCGAATACCGGCATTATCATACAATTGTTTATACGAAGCTATCGACGCCGGCTCCCGGTAACGAAGTCTCCGGCAGATTAGTAAGCGAGCTCACACTGCCCCCCACACTCGTACGAATCCACCGAGCACCCAAATATCGCATAATCTCCTCGGTGGTATTCACATTTTCACCCCTACTGTTTATCGATGTATTCATGCCAATGGAATTGAGAAACCGATTGGCCGGCACAGCTTTGAACGTTCCACTTATATCTTCAACCACCTCGTAAGGACACGGTGACAAACTATTAAAATCAATCAGGCTGGTCGACCGCCCCAACTGTACCGTGGCTTCTTCGTTCAATATACCAGCCATTTCATAATATTTGATTTTACAAAATCCGATAACATTGTCATCAGAGGGCTCTTCTGGTATCGCACCGTTATCTAAAATAGAAACATTACCCCTAAATGTTTTAAAGAACCAAAACCGTTCAATCGCTGCAAAGACCGATTATTCGTCAGCACCAAATCTCCTCCGATATAAGTCAAAGGCATGTTCTCTGTATTATCCCCATTGGTGAAATAATAAAGACGACTACACCCATCGACCACGAAATCACCTTCTACTTTTTTCCAAATAAGGGAATATCTTTTGTGGTTTATTCATTGCAGTGGTTATATTGGTCAACTTCAAATCGCCCTGTACCTCACGTATCTTCGAAAAAGATTTATCAAGATGTGCCGTAGCCGCCCCCGTCATGACTTGGGGACAATTTTCTATAATAAAATCGCCATGAATAACCGAGAACTTATCTTCATCGGCAAATGCATCCATATCGCTCAATACAGGACAATCCCTAAACACAAAACCGGCTTCACTACAATCGATCACATCTATCAACCCTGTTGTAGTAGTCAATTGAGAAAGACCTTCCATCGTCAACGTTCCCGTAATTTTCTTTACTCTATCGGTCAATTTCAAAATCTCTGACTCTGGAATCATCTCGCTTCCCTCCGGTTCAATCAAAGTCAAATTCTCAACAGTCTCTTCCACCGAACCGGCCGTAAACTCCTTTAACTCCGAAAGCCCATTCAACGTGTAACTGTTTTGGGCGGCAACAAATCCGCACATTACATACGGAATAACCAACACCCTAAAAATACTACTACATATCTTTTTTCATCGTATAAAAATTAAATTATCTGTTTAATTACTTTTCACAGAAACCGTATTGGTTACCGTAACCGTCTCGCCTGTAATCCCCCTTACCGTCAATGTTACATTATAATCGCCAACAGCTCCATATTGATGTTTCGGATTAATTTCATGCGAAATCGCCGACCCATCTCCAAAATCCCAAGAGAAAGGCTCCTCTCCCGAAAAGAAATCCCAATAAAGAGAAGAATTGGTAAATACGAACGTATCGAATGAGCTACCGTCGAGTTGTGTAGTAAATGTAGCTACTGGTATCGTTATTTTCGTATCAATCAATATAATGCCTGTATTCAGCTGTTTATTCACACGATTATTCTCATCAGAAATCACAATACCCATAGCATACTTTTTTTAGAGCATCTTTTCTCAAAAAAATCCAATGCCACGGAAACATCAAAAAGTCGTTTCGTTTTTCCCATCGGGTATTTGGATATTTTGTGGTATTTGAAGGACATATTTCAGAAGGCAAAACTTCCACATCGGTCAAAACACCATTATCTATCAAGGTTTGAACCGTATCCGCATTCAACATTACCGAAACATTTACAGAGCCTTTAATAGTTTTCCCCGTACCCGAACGATAAATACCCAACGGAATGACAAAGGCATTATCGGCGTTCCTCACTGTATATTTCATCGGTTGTCCCGGCGTAGGAGAAACCCACGCCGTCGATGCTCCTTCTTCAATCGTATAGATACCGTCAGGTGAAATACTCCCATTAACAGCTATCGGTAAATAAACCAAAGATTCGGGATAAGGAATATCTACAATTTCATCGTATTGACATGATGTACCCGCAAACAAAAAGCAAATTGCAGTCACAAGTAAAAGACGATTTTTTATCATTGATTTCATCTTATTTCGTGTTTATTAGTTATTATCTCTTTACCAAAGTGGATTCTGTACCCAACCGGTCGTATTAAGATCGGCCTGAGGAATCGGATATAAATACATTTTCGGCTCGAATGTTCTTTTTCCACCTCAATGGGTTTATATTCGAACTCTTCATCTGAAATTTTCGTTATTTCCACGCCCCGAAGCGGTGTGCCCAATGTCTCTGGCGCAATCATCCAACGACGCACATCCCAAAAACGATGATCCTCGAAAGCCAATTCCACCCGAAGTTCGTTCCGAATCTTTTCTCTCAACTCCTCTTTCGATATAGCCGTAGGTACAGCCGGCATTTCAACACCGACTCGATTCCTCACTTGATTCAAAGCCCTGACGGCATTTAACCGATAACCGACATTACCCGTAGGCCCATAAGCCTCATTCATGGCTTCTGCATAACTCAATAAGATTTCGGCGTATCTCATTATTACCCAATGATGCACACTCGTACGGTTCTGCAACAAATCTAAATTAGGATCTATGAATTTATAAATATAATAGCCGGTACGCGTGGCATGAATAACACCCTTTCCATCTCGACCGCCGGTCCATGCTTCGATCGTACGATCCTTGAATTCCACGTTATTCGTCAAAATCGACATCGCTAACCGAGGGTCTCTATTGGCATAAGGATTGGACTTATGCTCTGATTATTCCAATCAAACGGAGTACCGTCAATCATCTCATAAGCATCCACCAAATTCTGTGAAGGCGTATTCCCGCTCTGTCCCAAATTATATCCAACCGGATAATTATTCTTTTCAAAAGTATTGGTCGAACCGTATCGTCTGTCGAATATTATCTCACCATTCTGATAATCCCGTATTAAACGATACTCGTCCATCGGATATTTATTTCCCAAAGTCGTAATAAAATCGTTACAAGCCGCAGCGGCCTCCTCCCAACGTTCTTGCTGCCTCTGCCCGTCTTGCATGGAAATATATTCTTTATGAGTATAACCGGGAGCCCACTCCTCTGGCTTATTAAACAAATCGCTAGCCGCATAAAGTAGAGCTCTACACTTCAACCCCATAGCAGCTCCTTTCGTTGCACGACCCAAATTATTGGCAACGTCGGTCATTCTATCGGGAGCCTGTAAAACTGCCGCAGCCGAATCGCACTCACTGACAATAAACCTTATACAAGCAGATAAGGAATCTCTCGAAAAGTCGACAAATCGGATTTCAAACCCAGCGGTTCCGTTATAATAGGAACACCGCCATACCGCTTCACCAATTCGAAATAATAGTAAGCTCTCAAAAACGAGCCTCATATTTCCATCGATGAATATTATTCAATCGATTCTGATAATCTTGCTGTTTTGTAGGGTCATATTTCAAATAATCCAAATCGACCTCGTCAGATTCTTTCAAAAATAAATTCGCAGCAAATATTCCTTCAAAGTTACGTTCCCACGCCGATCCGTCTGGATTATTATTGGCATTCCAGCTACCTACGTTAAAACCATGAATAGAAGCTGTTTCCAAAGTATATTCAGCCTCGTCGCTCGCAGCTGCCATCATTGCCCCGTCCAGATAAGAAAGACCATCTGGCAAATAAGAATAAAGACCTATCGATCGAGCCAATGTATTATTATACGAAACATTAGCAAACTCTTCTGTTAAATTAGTCTCCGCCTTAGGATCGAGGAGATCGTCACACGAATAGAAAACTACCGAAAACAATAGCCCGACAATAACCGGAATCTTATATGGTTTCATAATACTTAATTTTAATATTAAAGTTGAACACTAAGTCCTAAACTCACCGTTCTCGGTCATAGTCTCCGGGTCGGTAAATCCGTCCATATGGTCTAACGAGAACAAGTTAGTCCCATTCATGAAAACTCTTACTCCTTCAATTTTTATCTTTCGAGTCAAATTCTTCGGAATTGTATACCCTATCTCCAAAGAACGAAGTTTCAAAAATCACCGTTCTTCTGCCAAAAAGAAGAAGACTGATAATTGTTCAGATTATTGGAGGCCGAAAGCCGAGGATAAGTAGCTGTCGATTTTGTATCCTCTGTCCACCTATTCAGTGCAATAGAAGAAAATCTGTCCGTCATTCTGGAAGGCTTCGAAATATGAACCGCCCAATAAACCGACCGATTCAAAGCTCCTTGAAATAAAACATCGAAATCAAAACCCTTATATGTCAATCCCGCATGCAAGCCCAAAGTACACTCAGGGACATCGGTATAACCTATGGCTTTAAAATCTTCCGAATCGATTCTTTTATCGTTATTTAAATCGGCATACTTCAAATCGCCCGGTTGAACCGCTGCAAAAGTCTGCTTCGGCGAACTATCTATTTCGTTTTGGTCGTTAAAGAACCCCAGTGCTTCTAACAAAAACGGTTGATCAACCCTATGCCCGGTTCTATACTGATAAGCATAATTTTGAGGAGCCTCGGCATTATACAATATTTTATTTCTTGCAAACCAAGCACTTGCTTCCACAAACCAAGTCAAATCTTTTGGTTTCTTTTCCAGTATAACGCACCACGGCCTCGAATCCTTGGTTACTCACCCGCCCTATATTCAGTTCAGGACGCTTGAATCCCACAAAACTAGGAAGTACATCATACGGCATCGTCAAAATATCATATCGCTTTTCTTTGAAATAATCAGCCGTAATGCTTAATCTATCGAAAAAGAACAGATCGATACCGATATTAAATTTCCTGTCTTTCTCCCACGTAGCATCTGGATTGGCATAATAATTCTGAACGTAATAATACGATGCAGCATTCGACTGACCGAGATAATAGTTTCCACCTGTATAATACTGATTATACGGGAATCTTGTAGATCCGTTATCTCTATTCCCTGTGAGTCCATACGAAGCCCTCAATTTAAGGTAATCTACTATTTTGTTACCTTTTAGGAACTCTTCATTAGAAATCACATACCCCAACGATCCGGCCGGAAAAAATCCAAAACGTTTTCCGCGTGCATAATTATCGTTGCCCGAGTAAGCAAAAAGAAAACTCTGCGACGTACCGCTTATCGTAAGAATAAGTCAAGCGACCACCCGAAACGATATCCTTATACGGTAAATCGGTAGATGATACGTTATATTCCTCATAACCACCCATCAACATAGCATCCACATGATGCTCTCCGAAAACCCTATCATAGTTCACAAAACCATGAACGACAAAATTCCGCCATTGATTATACGCACTTTCGCTTATAGACATAGAAGAGGTTTCACCAAACTGTTGTCCGGACATATCATATCGGGCATAATCCCTAGATGCTATGGTATACGATTTATATATCGTATTGAAACCGACCGCTCCCGAAATACTCAACCCCGGGGTAATCATACCCAAATCGCCTATTAACTTAGCGGACAATTGTGCAGATCGCTTATTCGTAGAATAATATCCTGTTTCTGTAATCTCTGCCCACGGATTATAATAGGCAGAATTACCTCCTATTTGGCCATTTTCATGATAAATCGGAAACGCATTGGGCGGAAGTTTTGCAATTAAATTGAATACATTCGTACTATATTCACCGCTTACGTCATTCCTTACTCGCCCAGGATTCACACGATCCTCTACACTTCCCCCAAAGTAAATTCCGAAGAGATGCGTTTCGACAATTTCACATCGACATTCGTCCTGAAATTATATCGCGTATACGAAAAGTCCTTCGTATAATCCGACTCTTTTTTCTGTACCCTTATATAATCCCTTATTCGTCGCGACATTCAATAAAACGAAGTATCGTACGACATCGGAACCACCTCTTGCCGACAAATCATAGTCGGCAAGAGGCGAAAGAGTTCGAAGCAGTTGATTATACCAATTCACATTCGGATACCTATATTTATCCGTTCCATTCTTATAAGCCTCCAAATCGGCAGGAGAATACACCTCAGAGCCCGGACCTAAATCGTTAACCATAGCTTCGTTGTATAACTGGGCATAGTCATACGATCCTAAAAAATCGGTAACCTCATGGCCTGCTGCATACCGAAGCGAATGCCCAGTTTCAGTTCCAAAGGTGCATTCACACCTCTCTTTGTCTTTACAAGCAATACACCATTGGCAGCCTTATTCCCATATATCGCCGCAGAGGCAGCATCCTTTAACAAATTAACCGACTCTATTTCCTGAGGCGTCAACTGTTGAAATAATTCCAACGTAGAAGGGAAACCGTCAATTATAATAGTAACGTCCCGCCCTGTTCCAAACGTGCTTATACCGCGAGCATGCAACGTAGGGGCATCGTTCCCGGGCTCTCCACTCTGTTGACCCACTGTAAGTCCCGGAAGTCTCGCATATAAAGTATTTGCAACATTCGTGGTAAACGACTTCGACATTTCATCTCCCTTTACAGAAGATATCGCACCTGTCATTTCCCATTCTGCCCGCTCTCCATAAGCAATCGGAATCATTTTCTCAGAAAACGTCGAATCGGTATGAACCACCTGAGCAGATAAAAGCCCAGTAAACAACAAACCTTGAACCAGCAAAAATATTTTATGCTTCATGAGGCAATCTTTCTTTTTATCTTCATGTTGATCATAGTACATCTGAATTAATAACCTGGATTCTGTATCAAATATCCCTTATTAACCTCGTTCGTAGAAAACGGGTGCAAATACATTTTTTTCGTAAATGTACGGTTCTCATACAAATAGGGCGTATAGCGGAACTCTTGCGGACTCGAATTAATCCAATAAATCTTAATGCCATACATAGCTCCACTCATCACTCCTTCTTGCTCGGCAATCATCCAACGACGCACATCCCAAAACGATGGTTATCGAACGCTAATTCAATAGCTCGTTCATTACGAACCAATTCCCTAAAATCGGAATAGATTCCACTACCCGACAAAATAGCCGGTTGTCCCGAACGCTCGCGAATAATATTTATAGCCTCTCTTGCCGAATATTTATAACCATGTTTATCGTCCGGTCCATAAGCCTCATTCATAGCCTCGGCAAAAATTCAAATAAATTTCGTTCAATTGGAAAAGTGTAGAATTGGGAACAGGCTCTTGGTTATCGGGACGCATGATAGACGGAGAGACTAACTTATGCAACCAAAATCCTCCATAACAATCCTTGATATGCTTGCCGGCCGCAACGCCCAGTTCTTCATTGGCTTCCCAAAGCTGAACCTCGGGCGTCTGTGAATTCCACCAAGATAAATTATATGCGATAGTCTGTGCAAAACGTCTATCCAAATTTGCCAACTTCGCTTGTAAATCATCGCCACCGTTCCATTCGACCTTATTACCATCACGATCTTCATACTTACGCACAAAGTTCAACAAAGGCGTCGTCCGTTTGTACCCGAACTACCGGCAATAATCGAGCCCGGAATAATACCCGACCACGGACGATTCCAACAACCCATACCTGAGCGGCCTTCTCGGCTAAAATAATCTCGGGATTATCATACACCTCCCAACTATATTGATAATTGGCATCCACTCCCTGATCGGTAATCAAATAACAACCATTCGTTTCCGCCCAGCGAATGCAAGAATCGGCAACTGCGGCAGCACGCTCCCACCACACCATATTTTTAGGTTCGTTCAAACAAATGAGATTATTATTCGTCCCAAAATCCATATAAGGCTCGTTGGTATTAAACAACGGACTAGCTGCATAAAGCAATACCTTAGACTTTAACGCCAACGCTACTCCCTTATGAACACGCCCCCTCAGATTCTGCAAAGCATTATCGAGCAAAGCCGGATAAGCCTCGTCAATATCCTGCAAGATGAAAAAAAGATCTCCCTTAAACTGGCACGAGGTATTTTCAAATTATCGTCCAACTGCAAGCGTTCCCGAATAATAGGCATCCCGCCATAACGCTTCATCATCTCAAAATAATTCAACGCTCTTATCAACTTAGCCTCGGCTATCAACTGGTCTCTATATTCAGGAGTAATATCTGGGACATCATAAATCCTGTCCAAAAGAACCGTTATCTTCCTGATAGCTACAAAACGATAATCAAATCGAGAATCATCGGTACGATTAGCCGAGATAGAACCCTCGTTCCACCAGTTCATGCGATACCAGTTGGCACACGTCTCGGCCTCGTCGCAAGCTCCGGCGAAAATGTTCTCGTCCCTATTGGAATAAACATTCGAGTTCGCCGAAGCATACCCCAAATTAGAATGGATACCCATCTGATAAATACTCGTTAAGAATGTCTCCACTTGTGTTCTCGATGAAAATATAGTATCTTCTGTCACATCTCCTCCCGGCGGTTTTTCCAAATAGTTTCCCATCATATCTTCGCACGATACGACAGCGACCGGCAACACCAGAACTAATAAGATTAGTAAGGGAGAAACAAGCTGTTTAAAAGCCTTTTCAAATTTATATTCTTCAAATACATGGTATAATATTTTAGGTCGTTACTATCCAATTAAAAATTAACATTGAGCCCGAAGTTGAATACCCGTGTAACAGGATAAGGTTCGCTATTCGTCACTCCGGCATTGGCGACTTCGGGATCTGTCCGGGTAACATATCAGTCCATGTCAATAAATTGCTTCCATTTACATAGATTCTGATCGAACCGATACCTGCTTTCTTCAAAGATTCTTGTCTGAATGTATAACCGACTTCTACGTTTTTCAAACGGAGGTATGAAGACATCTTCCAACCAATAAGTCGATGTCAGGTAATTATGTCCTACTCCATTCACACCATAGCGAGGATAAACGATTTTCTGGTTATTGACAAAACGCTCGTAACTCCAACTCTTCAACAAATCACGATTAGCTCCCGTATATTCGTAAAAGCCCCGCATAATACGACGAGAAGGCATATTAGACACGTGAGTCGCCCCCTGAAACAGCAATGAAATATCGAGATTTTTATAAGACCCTCCTAATGAAATTCCATACATGATTTCCGGGAAATTGGAATAACCGATAGGAACTTGGTCATCGTCATTGATTTTGCCGTCACCATTAATATCCACATAACGAACATCTCCCGGCTGTATCTTATTATTATTGTTAGCCATCACATACTCGGGTCGTCCTGCGGCATTTACCTCTTCCCAAGAGTTGAAAATTCCATCGGCCACATAACCGAAGAATTGCCCGTAACGTAATCCTGTCCGATAGAGATAATCTTCATTACGGATAACTTCGTCTTGTTCCAAAATTTTATTATGGGCATACGTAAAATTAGCTTTTACAAAATAGCTCCAATCACCGATACGATCGCCGATAGATATTTCTCCGTCCCAACCAGAATTTCTCCGCCCCATATTATAAGCCGGAAGATTCGATGCCGAAATACCGATGATAGTAGGAACCGTATTACGGTTACAAAGGATATTATCCGATGCTCCATAAAGTAATCGAACGTTAAACCGATAGCGATCTCCCCCAAAATTTAACATCGGCCCCGACATTCCATTTGATTGCTTTCTCCCATGTCAAATCAGGGTTACCGGCCTTACTCTCGTTAGACCCCACATATCCCACATATGACGAACCCACTTCTCCAAAATAATACGAATTACTGCCCGTATAGGTATATACCGACGGTAAATATAAAAAGCGGTCTCCACCGATTTTATCGTTACCTACGGTTCCATACGACCCTCTTATTTTCAAGAATGACAAGACTTCATTTCGGGGGAAATAAGGCTCCTCGGTCAAAACCCACCCCAACGAATACGCAGGGGAACCACCCAAAACGTTTGCCTGGGGCAAAATTCTCAGTACCATTATATCCTACGTTTACTTCGGCCAAATAACGGTTGCCGTAATTGTCGTAACCCGACCGACCAATCCTTGATAACCATTAGGAATATTATACTTTAATGTAGGATTATAATATTTCCCTTGATTGTACAAAGACCAATCCGTTACCGTATGCTCCCCCGAACTTGCCAGTATATTCCGCTCCGATTTCCGAATAAATGCGTATATTCCTGCTATTTGTTCCTTGATAAGTCAATTTCCGGGATCGGTAGACGGAACAAAAATCAACTCATCGCCGGCTCTTCGCAAGTCATAGGTTATTCCACGGTCATTATAGGTCTTCGTTTCTGTACTATAACTCTTGTAAGAAAGAGCTCCACGCAAAGAAAGTCCTTTCAATAAATAATCCATTTTATACGTGAACCGTCCCGATAAATTCAAATTATTTTCATACTTCGATTTCCAACCTCTCGTATAAGGACTGGCAGGATTTCGCCCGCTACCGAATACATCGGTTATCGTCACAACCTTGTTGTCAATCACTCCCGGTGCAGCATTAGACGGTGTCGAATTCAACGACTCCATAATTTGTCCTGTACTCCAATTGGGGTTCTGCAAATTTCCCATCTGGTTAGAAATATCTAAACTCAACAACAGATTTTTCGTAACATTTATATCGAAATTCGAACGCATATTATAGCGTCTGAATGCAATTTGATAGCTATACCCCGGGTCATATATACCGGTATCCAACATACCGTTCTGCGTAAACACACCCAATGAAACAAAATATTTCACCCGCTCGGTTCCCCCCGCTCACATTAAAGTTTGTCTGAGTCTGAGTCGAGAAATCCTTCAACATATAATCATACCAATTGATATCTGGATAAAACAGAGGGTCAGAACCGGTTCGATATGCTTCGATAGCTTCCTCCGAGTAACGTGGAATATACGATAACTGAGAATAATAATCGTAAGCCTGAGCCTCATTATAAGCCCTTGCATATTCATACGAATTCATCGGTTCGGGCAAAAACGGGAAATTCGTGATAGCGACATTTGTCGAAAAACTAATTTTCGGTTTTCCCAACTCACCACGCTTTGTCGTAATCAAAATAACACCATTCGCACCTCTCACACCATATACAGCAGTCGCCGAAGCATCTTTCAAAATAGACAACGACTCCACTTCGTTCGGGTCTATATCGTTCAAGTTATTCACTTCGATACCATCTACCATTATCAAAGGATTCTGCGATTCCGCATCACTGGCGAAAGTACCGACACCACGTATACGCAACGTAGACATGTCTTGCCCCGGTTCACCGCTTCGTTGCACACTCAACAATCCGGGAATCCTACCGCCGAGTGCATTGCTAATATTAGCTTGCGGCGATTGTAAAAGATCCTTTGTGGTTACCATAGAGATAGAACCGGTAACCGTTTCTTTTTTTCTGTGAACTATAACCGACAACAACGATGTCGTCCAACGTATTGGCAACCTCCTCCAAAACAAATTGGAACCGGGTCTGTGAACCGACCTTTACCTGCTGAGGATTATATCCTATATAAGAGGCTTCCAATACATCTCCGGGGGAAACTTCCAGCTTAAATGCCCCGTTTATATCGGCCATAGACCCAATCGTCGTCCCCAATACCCGAACACTGGCGCCAATCAACGGTTCGTTATTGGCATCGAAAACGGTTCCCGTAATCTGTATCTTATTTGACTTTACAGCCTGAGCCTTACTTTTCGGCGACGATTTCTCTACCAGAAATAAACTCACTTGACGTTTATTCTTTATTTCATAAGAAATATTCGTTGTACTGAAAATCTGGTTCAAGACAGTAACAACCGGCGTGTTATTGACTGTAACATTCACCCTTTTAGACAATTCGGAATTCAAATTATCCGTATAGAAAAAAACATAATAATTGGTCGACTTCTCGATTTGAGACAAAACACTTTTAATAGGAACATTTCTCAAATTGAGAGATACATTGGTTTGCTGACCCCATGCATACGGGAACATACCCAGCAAAAAAAAGTAATAGAATCGAACGTTTCAATTTATTACAGAAATGCCCTCTCCCATACATTCCAAATAGATTTTTCCAAGGTAACATAAGTTTTTCTGTATTAGTAGTTAACAAGTTTTATAATTAACTTCTCTTCTTCAATAAAATAGTATTTCCGTTCATTTCATACGACATGGGAACCGTTTTAGAATCGGCCTTTTCCAATGAAATCGTACGGGAAATAGTTTCCAATACGTCTTTCGGATCATCGAACAAAAACCAACTTTCCACTGCATTTCAAATCTTTAATATCCTTTTCGCAATCGATATAAAGGTCATAATGTCTGGAAATTTTCGCCAATATCATCGACAACGGCTGGCTGCGGAATTGAAGCAATCCATCTTTCCAACTGATAAAATCATACGTATTCGCCGCAGTAATATCCATAGAGTTGCTCGCCAAAGTCAGCATATGGTCTGGTTGCAAAATTTTCTTTTTCGATTCATCATTCGATTGAACCTCGACCAATCCTTCAACCAAGACAACAGACTGAGCTAACTCATCGTGATAAGCCATCACATTAAATCGAGTACCCAATGCCCTCACACTCATTTCCGAAGTTTTTACAAAAAATGGCCTTTCGGCATCTTTGGCAATCTCGATATAAATTTCGCCATCGACATATACTTCTCGTTTATTCTTCTCAAAAGTTGTCGGAAAACGAAACGTCGAGCCCGAATTGACCCAAACCTTCGAACCGTCTTCCAATACCAAATGAGAAGCTCTGCGACCCTTAGGCACGATCAATTCATTATATTCGACTTTACTATCGTTTACATCTACTGCATATCGTTCGTCCTGCTGGTTTATCGACGAAATAGTCGCCTCGCCGCCTCCATACAACACATCGTCCCCCTCTTCAAGAGGAATCGTCCTTTCCCCGGCAATGACCAATCGGGTATCTTTCTCAAAATTAGATCGGTTCTTCTCTATCGTCGCTACTTGATTATCGGAAGTAAAAGAGTTAAAAAAGAATAAACACCCACCGAAAGTAAAGCGACGACACATGCCGCTGCAAAAATTTTATAAAAGCCCACATACAAACGATGCCTCCGTATCGATTTCACTTGATCGTTGACATGTTCCAAAAGTTCCAGCTTCTCCTGCTCGGAATAAGTTTCATCATCGAATGTCATAGACGAAAGAAGTTGTTTCGCCGCTTCAATTTCTTGTTTTTTCTCAGGATTCTCTAAAACATAATTATCCCAAAATTCAACATCGTCGTCGGTCAAAAGCAAAACACTTCTTAAAAACGAATCATCTTTAAGAAAATCAAGAATATTATATTCTGCCCTTGTTTTTCATCTCTATCGTTTGGATATATTTTTTTTCAAATTTCTTTTTATTATACAGACGACAAAATCCATTTTTTGTCCCCTCTTTTTCCAATTTTCTTTACCATAAACAGATTATTATAAAAAAGAAAAGCCACTTTCAACTTTTGCATTTTACCAATTGCTCTCGACACGGCTTTTCTTGAAGACTGTATGGTCATGTGCATAAGAGAGGCGATCTCTTCATACTCCAACTCATGAATGAATCGCAGGTATATAATCTCCCGTTGTCTACCGGTAAGAGAACTGAGTAATTTATTCAATTTTCCTTCTATTTCTTTCTTATCCTCCTCGGCTATCAACTCATTCAATATATTCCATTTTATAGTGAATTTATATTGATAATCATCTATACTACAAGTATCTACCGATACTTTCAACATATCTAATAAATTATTCTTCAAAGACCTGAATAAATAATATTTCAAGTTCCTCACTTCGCTAAGGTTCCTCCGATTAAGATATAGTTTAACAAAGACATCTTGAATGGCATCTTTCAATACTTCTTTTTCAAATCCCAAACTTCTGCCATATTGCAAAAGAAGATCGACATACTTATTATAAATAAAAGTGAATGCCGCATCATCTCCATCGACAAATCTTTGAAAAACGACCTCATCCATTGTTTCTGTTATTTTTCGATAAATTTAAAATCTAACACTACAAACCCAATTTCCTCGAAAAAAGGACTGCACCGGATAGTGGTGCAGTCACTCTTCCCAAAAACTATTTATATACAAATACCATCTTCGAGACTTCATATCTCCGGGAGACATATATCTTCTTTATCAAATAAATTCCTGTGGATTGAGGTTTTTCTAACCGAAGGCCCGACAAGGTAAAATATTGAATTTCTATTACAGGCTCATCAGACTCGATAAAACTCGATTCTACGGAACTCGGAAGCCCGTCATATTCATAAGCGCCCATATCCACTGTTCCATTAACAACCCGCTCTTTTCCGGCTAAATCTTTATCATAATCGCCAATAGCCTCGTTATTTCCCGCATTTATCGCCGGACTCGAAGATTGAAGCATATAAGTTCCATCGACAAACTGAGGTTCGGCATTGAGATTGCCTACACCGCCCTCGGATTCAGGCCATATCGTATATGTAACTTCCGCCGTCGATTCGGGTCCCAGAAAAACGTTAGATCCGGCTGGTGTCGATTCAGACCGAGCGACATTATCGACAACGATACAATTCACAACCTCCGAACTGCCTTTATTTCCAAACCCTATACCACCGCCGCGGCCACTCGTCGCATCGTTTCCTACGACCGTACAATTTATTACATGAGCCACAATCTCTTCCCCAGCCGGTTCGGTTACCATGCTACAATCTATTCCGCCTCCATAATTGGCATTATTGGCCGTCCCGCCAATTTTATTGCCCTCGACCAAACAGTTCACGACATAGCCCGTTTTAATCGAAACACCACCTCCATTATTACCTCCTGTCGATGTATTGTTCGATTCGTCTGCGACACAATGATTATTTCGTATAATGGAATTCAATAAATACCCACCATCTAAACAGACTCCGCCTCCGACACCCGGTTTCTTTCCATCGGCTGCTATGGCTATATTATTCTCAACGATACAATTCTTTACGATTCCGCGAGCATACACGCCTCCGCCCACACCTTTAATGGAGCCATCGGTTTTTGATCCATAATTATCGTGGACGATACAATATTCTATTATTCCATCGGGGTGGTCGATATAAACACCACCGGCACGACCTGCGGCTCCCGCAGTAGAATTATAAGCATCCCCACCCGATATATCGAACCCTACAAAAGTAAGACGCCGTCTTAAAATACAATACCCGGCGACCACTGCCTTTCAAAAAAAGTCTCAATATTGTCCAACTGATAAGAAACAGGTTTTTCACTCTCTGTACCCTCACAATTTCCATACACCTTCACATCGGCTCTATTACAAGTAAAACTGGCCCCCTCTGGAGCTACGTATGTTCCTTTCTTTACAAAGATTTCGTCTCCCTCCGACAATTTGGTCGACGTCAATATTGCATTCAACGAAGTAGAGGTTTCCCAACTCAATCCGTCACTGTCTTCACTACCGTCTGGAGTAACAAAATATTTTACAGCATATGCGCTTTGAAATGAAAATACTGTAAAAACTAAAAAGCTAAGTAGATTTGTTTTCATGATATAAAGATTTAACGGTGACTGAAAAAGGGGTATTCGGCAAGCAATAGCCTGAGACGATATCGGAATTCCCTACCGAATACACCCAAACAAAACATCGAAATATTTATTTAATCGTGATGAACACCTTCTCGGTAATTATTTGCTTCGTATCGAAGGTCTTCTTAACGATATAAAGTCCTGAAACACTGGGATAAGTAACCTCTACACCCTGCAACGTGTAATACTGAGTACGTACCACTTCTCCCTCTTGAATTTCAACATCATCTATGGCACTACCGTCCGTTACCTCATAAGCACCTAAATCGACCGACGCACCGAATATACGGGCATTACCAGCCAAATCGGTATCATATCCTTCGATAGCAGGATCATCACCGGCATCGATACAAGGGCTACCTTCTGCCAAACGATAATTTCCTCCTGCTACATCGACAAATTTTGGATCGGAAGTAATTGCGCTGGCACTGACCGTTTTTTCAGGTACACAAATGGCTCCGATAGTCACTCTTTCCGGTAATTTACCATCTGTTTGAGGGTTACCGAAACGAATATTGGCATTACCTGTACCATAATCGTCTTCACGACATGTATTGTTCCATGCGATACAGTTGGCAACAGTAGCAGTCATACCGTCGGCATTTGTCGTCTGAAATCCGATACCGCCACCCAATCCTTGAACATGGTTCTTCGCAACGGTACAGTTAATCACATAAGCATCTTTTTCAGTACAACAGACGCCTCCACCTACCGATTGATTATTCAGCGACCCATTCACCGAATTCCCGACAACAAGGCTATTAATTAATTTACCCGACTTGATGGCGATACCGCCTCCTTGACTTTGGAAAGAATCCCCATCGTCGGTTGGAGTCGTACTGTTATTACGAATGATACAATTCAATACAATGGCATTATCGGGATTACACCCATTTCCCTCGGTTGCATCCAAGCAAATACCGCCTCCGATACCCGTAGACCAAGTTTTCGACGTATCTTCCCACGGAGCAGTAGTCGCAATGTTGTTTTCAATAATACAATTTTCCAACCTACCATTCAAGACATAAAGGCCTCCGCCAACACCTTTTAGAGCTTTCCCATTGGAACCTAAAATATTTTTAGAGCCATCGACACCTATATTATCATGAATATTGCAATACTTCAAAGTTGCCCCTCCATCATTAATATAGACACCACCGCCACGACCGACTCCTGTGGTCTCCGTCGATGCATCTCCACCAGATATATCCAGTCCATAAATTTCCGATGCCTTTCCGTCCAAATAAAGTACCCGTTTTCCTCCGGGACCCTTCAAAAAAGTTTCGAGCCCTTCGGCTGTCGTATACGTAGGCGGTTCGGTTTCCGTGCCGACACAATTCCCATAAACTTTGGCAGCAGCCCTCAACTTAAAACTACCCGTATACGTCCCCTTAGCGACAAAAACTTCGTCACCGGCAGCGGCCCAACTAAGAGCATCTTCCAAACTGGCAGCACTACTCCACGATGTTCCATCGCCCGAACCGATTCTGTCACATAAATAACATCGGCATTCATTGTCGAAAAACCTCCGGCCAGCAATAACGCTCCCACTAGTAAAAATTTTTTCTCCATGTCATTTAAATTTAAGATTAGTAAATATTACTATTATTTGAGACGATGGGTATAAAATTTTATACCCATCATTCTCAAACTATTTTCTAAGTTTTTTATTTATTCACCATACTATTTCGAAAGGCTCGAAGTCATTTGACCGAAATAAAGTTTTTTTCAACAACTACTTTCTTGGTATCATACGTCTTCTTGACAATATAGAGTCCCGATACAGACGGGGAAGTCACTTCGATTCCCTGCATCGTGTAATACTGAACACGAACGATTTCACCGCCATTGGTTTCGGCGGTTTCTATGGCACTGCCGTCATTAACTTCATACGGTCCTAAATCAACAGCTGCTCCAAAAATACGGGCATTACCGTCCAAATCGGTATCATACCCTTCGATAGCGGGATCATCGCCGGCATCGATACAGGGGGCTACCCTCAGCTAAACGGAAATTACCGTTCGCTGCATCAACAAACATAGGATCGGAGGTAATTGCACTGGCACTTACTGTATTCTCTGGAACACATACCACATTGATGGTTACTCGGTTGGGAAGTTCTCCGTCGGTTTGAGCGTTTCCGTAACGAATATTGGCATTACCTGTACCATAATCGTCATCTCGACAAGTGTTACCCCATGCGATACAGTTTGATACGACAGCCCTCATTCCATCTGCATTTTGAGACTGGAATCCGAAACCGCCACCCAATCCTTTTACATGATTGTCATAGGCTGTACAATTAATTATATAAGCCTCCTTTTCGGTAGTACACACACCACCGCCGACATTTTGGTTATTATTCGATCCATTCACCCTATTCCCTACGATAAGACTATTAATCAAATACCCCGACTTAATGGCAATACCACCCCCTTGATGATAATAAGAACTTTCGTCATCATCTGAGTTGTATAATTATTCCGTATTATACAATTAACGACTACGGCATCTCCCCCGGATCGCCAGAAGATTCCAAGCAAACACCACCGCCAACACCCATTGACCATACGGAATTATCTTCTTTCAGCCACGGATCTGTCGTCGCGATGTTATTCTCAACGATACAGTTTTCCAACCGACCGTTCCACACATAAGCACCACCGCCAACACCTCTCTGTGGAATACGATTTCCCTCCAACAAACGTTTAGTCCCGTCGATAGCTTTATTATCGTGTATGCGACAATACTTGGCCACACCGCCCCCGCTATTGATATAAAGTCCGCCGCCACGAGCTACACCGGTAGTCTCTTCCGAAGCGTCCCCGCCAGATATATCAAAGCCATAAATCGCTGCCCCTCCGTCCAAAAGGACGACACGTTTACCATCGCCTTTCAAAAAAGTTTCAAGACCTTCGGCCGAAGTATATGTAGGCGGTTCGGTTTCAGTCCCCTCACAGTTACCATATACGGTTGCTGCCACTTTCAACGCAAAACTACCGGTATAAGTACCTTTTGCCACATAAATCTCATCTCCTTTCGCAGCCCATGAAAGAGCATCCGCCAAAGGAGCGGCACTATTCCACGACATACCGTCACCCACGCCGTTTTCGGTCACATAAATAACTTCGGCATTCATTGTTGACAAACCTCCGATCAACATCAATACACCCGCAAGTAAAAAAAGCCTTTTCATGTCACTAAAATTTAAGATTAATAATTATGTTGTAAAGACGATATATTCGCAATTTTATACCCACTTCTCCCTATTAAAGTATTACTCATTTGGCAAAAGGACTTACCAAATCATCTTTTAACGTGATTTCCATAGCTTCTTGAAAATGGGTCTTGAAATAATTTATATAATGACAGAAATTGTCAGGGTCATACGAAACCTTCAAATTCGTTTCGGAACAGAAACCGGTAACTTCGGGCACGACATAATTACCGGCATATTTAAATTTTCGATTGGCGATAGCTCGATGCAAAGTTTTCAATTGTTTAATCATTCCATCGTTTACATCAACAACATTCGCTTTATCAAACTCAACCACAATTTCGTACGACTTATTACAATCGGCATTCGATATAGGAATCGAAACCATGAACTCTTTACCGCAATATGACCATTCACTGGAATTGGGCAACACCGTATAATTTACCTTCATGCCATTTAAGCTAACCGATCGAGGCATTTCGGCTCCATACAACCGGACGAGATAATCTTTCGAATGGTTCATTCCTCGATAATGACCCTCTCTCGGAGCAATCTTAATCCGTTGAATACGATTTTCCAATTGCGACGTTACCCGTGTTGTAGCATACTCCGCAGCATATCTCTGATCATTACCTGCATCTTCATAAATAGAAAACTCACCCGCCGCACCCGGGAAAATACCGATAATTTGTTTCTTCGGATTATCGTCCAAACTATTCACCTCTTTTCCATACATGGGAATTACAGCACCGGCTTTAACATAAATAGGATATTCTTCGATAGAAAATTGTCGGATAAGTTCCTGTCCGCCGTTCAATAACGTACCCGTATGCCATTCATACCAGTCGTTACCGGCCGGAAGCCAAACCTTCACATCAGATACCCCATTCTCCATCGGAGCCCCGATTGGAGCTACCAAAATATTATCCCCGAACATGTACTGGCGAGAATAAGTATATGCCCGCTCGTCTTCGGATAATCATAATACATCGGGCGGCACAGCGAAACTCCTGTTTCATAAGTCTCCCTTGCCATCGTATAGATATAAGGGACTAATTGATAACGCAATCTTACAGCGTTATACAATGCGTCGAAATATTCGTCGCGGTATCTCCATATCTCTTTTACCAACGATGGATCCTTATTTGAGTGCGTTCTCAAAATCGGGCTCAAAGCGCCATATTGTACCCAACGGACATACATCTCAGGATCAAATTGATAAATATTATCGTCTTCGATGAACTTATGCCCTCCTATATCGTGACTCCAATATCCATAAAGAACATTCGAAGCCGTATTGGTAAAATAGGGCTGATATTCGAGCGTATTCCACGTAATATAAGCATCTCCCGAAAAACCTATTTGATAACGATGATTTCCCAAGCCTCCCCAACGGTGATAAATCAATGGACGCTTATCGGTATTGCGTTCCATATCTTCAAAGAAAGTATAATTGAGCCACCAAGTGTTATTCAGTTTCTCTATATCCTTATCGAAAACCCATTGCTGCCAATCGAGCCACCAAAAATCCACACCTTGCTGTTCAATAGGATGCAACACGACATCGAACAACGTACTCATAAACTTCTTATTAGAGCCTTGCCACGGAATATTTTCATGAGTAGATATATCGAAATTCATACGTTTCGCAAAATCTTTGTATTGGCTTTCAAAGGGAGCGATACCCGATGCCGGATGCAAATTCAAGGTCGTTTTCAGATGCTTCGACTTGGCCCAGTCAAAAAATTGATCGGGATCGGGAAACAAACGCTTCTCCCATGTATAACCGGTCCAATGTTTACGTTGTCCCCATTTGTCCGGTTTGGCGAATAAACTATCGGTCTCATGCCAATCCATATCGACAACCAACACATCTAACGGAATATTGAATTTCTCGAATTGCGAAACCATATCTCTCATCTCATTGTCGGAATATGCCCAATAACGCGACCACCAATACCCGAATACGAAACGAGGAGGCAGTGGTACTTTTCCGGCAAAAGAGTAAAATCTTTGAGGGCAGCTTTATAATCCGAACCATAAGCCATAAAATACCAATCTTGTACCGTTCTGTTCTCCCGCTCTTTTACCCACGAAAAATCGCTATTATCGAACAACAAACCGGACGAATCGTCGATAAGAGTCCAACCGTCACGAGACAAAATACCGTCCTCCAACTGTAACTCGTGCCTCGGTTCGTTCCTCTTAATAAAGGTCGTACCGTCCATACGATCCAATGTGCGGGCAGTCCCTTTCAAATTCTGCTTTTGAGTAACACTCGGATTCCACGTAAAGGGTCTTTTTTTGTTCAGATATTTTATCTCTAAATTTTCTTTTTGAAAATTTCCCTGTATTCAATTTATATGTCAGTTCCAATTCGTCCGTTCGAATCGTCAATTTACCTCCTTATAATTTTCTTAAACTCAGGGACCGGCAAATTCCGATTAATCACAATAAACGAACGCTCATCGGTGAACCTATGCAAAGAATCCCACTCCATACGGATAACACGCGGTGTCAAAACGGTAAATCGCACATCACCTTCCTCGACTACGGCTGCCGGATTAGCAACAGCATCGTTACTTGAACTATAAGCGACTAAGGGAAATAAAATCACGAAAAAGAAAAACAAAACATTTTTTTTTCATGGATATCAATTTAAGCTATAACAGTTTTTATGAGTTAAGACGATAAAACCAGAAAAATATACCCAACTTTATATATTCAATTTATCAATATGATTCAACCGAATGACAACTGCCATTTTTAATAATCCCTTTTTATCTATCTTTGTATTTACAAAATGAATAACCATGAATAAATCATTATTGACACTAAGTTTAATACCCATAGCCTCGGTAATGCATACATACGGTACAAGCCATGTACCCGATAATCGTCCGAATATCATTTTATTTTTGGTAGACGATATGGGGTGGCAAGATACGTCTCTCCCCTTTTGGACCCAAAGAACCATGTATAACGAGCGTTATGAAACGCCTAATATGGAAAAATTGGCTCAGCAGGGTATGATGTTCACTCAGGCCTATGCTTCCAGTATAAGTTCTCCCACCCGATGCAGCTTGATGACCGGGTGTAATGCCTCGCGCCATCGAGTCACGAATTGGACTCTACGGAAAAACACGAAAACCGATGCCGTCAGCAATACTCTGGAAGTTCCCGATTGGAACTACAACGGCATAGCACAAGTTCATGGAACAAACAATACCTTTATCGCTACTTCTTTCGTGCAATTGTTAAAAGACAACGGTTACCACACGATCCACTGCGGGAAAGCCCATTGGGGTGCAATAGATACTCCCGGAGAGAGTCCCTACCATTTCGGGTTCGAGACCAACATTGCAGGACATGCGGCCGGTGGCCCGGCAACTTACCTGAGCGAGCGCAATTATGGATACGACGAAGCAGGCAATTCTACATCGCTGTTCTCTGTCCCAGGATTGGAAAAATATTGGGGAACAGGCACATTTATGACAGAAGCCCTCACCCAAGAAGCCTTAAAAGCCCTCGATAAAGCTAAAAATACAATCAGCCGTTTTACCTCTACATGTCGCATTATGCCATTCATGTTCCCATAGACAAAGATGTCCGTTTCTACGACAAATACAAAAAAAGAAAGGATTGTCGGACAAAGAAGCGGCTTATGCTTCGCCTCATCGAAGGAATGGACAAAAGTCTAGGAGATATTATGGATTGGCTGGAAAAGAATGGTGAAGCCGACAATACCATCGTTATATTCATGAGTGACAATGGAGGATATGCGACAGGAAGCGGTTGGAGGGACGAACCTCTGTATACCCAAAATTTCCCGTTAAAATGTGGAAAGGGCTCTGCATACGAAGGAGGAATACGCGAACCTATGATCGTCCGTTGGCCCGGCACGGTACAACCCGGCACACGGTGCAACGACTATTTGATTATAGAAGATTTCTATCCTTCCATTCTCGAAATGGCCGGTATCGACGATTACGATGTCCCACAAGAAATCGATGGTATTAGTTTTGTTCCTCTGCTAAAACAGACCAAAAATCCTTCGCAGGGACGCAGCCTTTATTGGAATTGTCCGAATATATGGGGAGAAAAAGGACCGGGAATAGGACCGTCCTGTACCATTCGAAAAGACAATTGGAAAATGATTTACTTCTACGAAACCGGAGAAAAAGAACTATACGACATACCGAACGATATAGAGGAGAATAACAACGTGGCAGCTTTATATCCTCAAATAATAAACAAGTTATCCAAAGAGCTCGGTAAATTCTTACGACAAACGAACGGACAACGCCCCTCTTTTAAAAAAAACAGGGAAACCTTGTCCCTGGCCGGACGAAATTTAAGACATAATTACAGGACTATTAACAAGGGCAATAGATAGATGTCTATTGCCCTTCATGTTTTCTAACGGAAATATTATTCTATCTTGATTTCAAAAAGGTGTAGCCGGAAGTCCTACCGAATTATATAAATTGGCATCATCGGGATTATCGCCCCATGCATACCGCACCGACACCGGGTCTATCACATCGGGACATGAAAGAACAACCCGATCTTTCCCTGCCACCTTAGCCTGCACCCATTTATATACTCCATCATTTCCGGCAACGGCGAAACTCATTAAATATCCATATTTGTTTTTACAATCAGCCCATCAGCTACATTGTCGAATTGTACGACAATTTTGTCTTGCACCCGACGAACGGTCTTAGGCATAGGACTTTCACAAAACCACATCGGAAAATCCATAATCATTATGAAGGGCATGCAAAGCCAATCTACGTCCTACCTCCTGTTTATTTTTAGGGTGAATGTCTTTGCTTCTCCTATATCGATAATTACGGCCTGACCGGTATGAGATAAAGAAAGTGTTTGCGTTTGGGCTTCACGAACTTGCGCCCACAAACTTTCCGAAGGGACTTCAACCGCATCCATATAATTAGCAAGTTGAACCCAATAAAATGGAAAGTCTTTCCCCCATTTTTTCCTCCAATCATTAATCATAGCAGGGAACAGGTCGTAATACTCTTTGGCTCGATTGGTATTATTTTCACCCTGATACCATATAACTCCTCGCATACTCAATCCCACCAAAGGATTAACCATAGCATTATAGAGTAATGAGGGATAAGCATTAGGCCCATATTCTACAAAATCGAAATCGGAATTTGAAGCCGAAACTTTATATTTCCATTTTCCGGATAAAGGAATAGTCTTATCCCCGACCTTCAAATAAATTTCATTCGCCGGGCCATACAAACCTCCACCGCCTCTATAATCCGATATTTTTTAAAGTAATCTCATTCGATTCTTTCAAGACACCGGCAGGAACACTGTATAGGCGTCGCACGTCGTAACCGACGGTCTCTCCTATTTTTGTCCATTAATCCATGTAATATCGTCATCGTCAATCACATGCAAATTCAAAATCGCCTCTTTCCCTATATAATTCTCCGACAATGTAAAACGACAGGTTTGCCACACCACTCCATCGAGAGAGACCAGTCCTTCTTCGACCATAGTCCGGGAACACTTACTTCTTTCCAATCGTCTTTGGAATACGAAGGCAAATACCACTTTTCAGAAATACCCGGTTCGGCTTTCATCGATTCGACAAATTTAGCTCGATTCTCATCGCTACGGCGAACGTACTCCTCGAATTGCGAAGAACGCATACGATCTTGCAATCGTTTGTACTTGGGGAACTTGTCGATAGCCCATACTATCCAGCTTTCAATATCGGTTCCACCCCACGAAGTATTGATAAAACCGATAGGAACACCCAATTTCCGGTATAACTCACGGGCGAAGAAATAACCTACTGCCGAAAAATCACCGGCACTCCCCGAATCACATACTCTCCACTCACCCTGCAAATCGGAAAGCGGACGATGCGACATCTCTTGTTTCACATTAAACGAGCGCAAAAAAGAATAATTCTCGGCATCTGCAATCTCTTTTTCGGCATTCATCGCAGCATGTAAACGGAACTCCATATTGGATTGCCCGCTACATATCCAAACTTCGCCCAGCAAAACATCGTCGAAAGCGAGGCGTTCTTTTTTTCCCTTTCACGATTAACGTATAAGGGCCACCGGCCTCCATAGGACGTAAAGTTGCATTCCATTTACCCGATGCATCGGCACGGACACTCGTCTTCTGCCCATTCAGTTCGACAGTAACTTTTTTCTTTCGGGCTCGCACTCCCCATAAATTGATTGCCTCGTTTCGCTGTAAAACCATGTGGTCGGCAAAGATATGCGGCATGGAAAGTTCGGCCGAAAGCCTTGCAGAAAACATTCCACATAGGAAAACCAATATCAAAAACGAGAAAGCCTTTTTCATATAAATATCGATTAAAGATTAATGTGTTGCGGTTTCTAATTTAAGTTTATGACTCCCCGCAAAGAAGATGGTATCGCCGTTATACGTCACATTGTCTCCCAACGGGGTAAACGTCGCCGACACACATTCGGGCAAATCGAACTCATAAAGAATATTACCCTCGTCGTCCCGTTTCCACGAAGTCGAAATACAACCGTAAGGTGTCTCATGTTCGATTTCGAGATAGTCCAAATTTTCGGGGAAGTACGGACGTAATGAAACATGCCGGAAAGCTGGGTTCGATTCATCGATTCTCAAACCTCCCAACGTTTTATACAACCATGCCCCAATCTCACCGAACATGATATGATTCA
>VOFI01002513.1_pt1 | contig 39448 bp, 47 predicted proteins | sample 5384131 | NCBI WGS metagenome assembly VOFI01 (sample SAMN12384728, study PRJNA508395) | human gut metagenome | isolation source: healthy gut H | host: Homo sapiens | reverse complement strand
GGCCGAGGTCAGCTTCAAATTGGACGCAGGCAGGGGCCACAGCCAGCCGTCGCCGGTAGGCGGGAGCTGGACGTTGTTCTGCTTCCGCTGCTCCTCCAGCTCCTTCTGCTTCCGGGCGATGTCCGCCCCGATGGCGGCCCACTCCGCGTTCTCTGCGTCCAACTGCCGGTTGACCTCCGCCACATCGGCGTTGATCTGGTCCAGCAGCTTCTGGGCCTGCGCCACCTTGGCCTGCTGCTCCGCCCTCTTGGCCTCCTGCTGCTCCCCTGGCCGCCTGCTCCTCCGCGCGGGCGCTCTCCAGCTCCGCCTGAAGCCGCTCCAGCTCCTGCCGGGCCGCGGTCAGCTCCTCCATGACCTGGTTGTCGTAGTCCATCACCGCGTCCACATCGGCCAGACGGTCCAGCAGGTCGGAGAAGTCCTCGGCGTTAAAGAGGATGGACCAGTAGCAGGACACCGTCCCTCCTCCTCCATGGCGCGCACCCGCTCGCAGAACCGCTCATACTGGGCCTGCTCTTTGGCCTCCGCCTCCCTGCGCTCCGCCTCTTTCTGGGCGATCTCCCCGTCATAGTAGGAGATCTGCGCGTTGATGCTGTCCAGCTCGGCATTGATTGCCTCTAACTGCTGCTGTAGGAGCTGCCGCTTCTGCTGGGCGGCCGCCTGGTCCTCTTTCACGCCGGCCAACTGCTCCTTCAGCTCCTCCTGCCGGGCCTGGCTCTCCGCCTGCTCGGCCTTCAGCGCGTCGATCTCGCTCTGGGAGGCCGCCCTCACCTGCCGGGCCAGCCCGCCCCAGGCGGGAACCAGCAGCGCGGCCGTCAGCAGGGCGCATGCCGCCCGCCGAAGGGATCTGTCAAACGCCATGGAAGCCTCCTTTTGCCGCTGCCGTTATACCTGCAGAAACTTGCGGATGGCCAGCACCGAGCCGCCCGCGCCGATGACGAAGCCGGTGAGGACGAACACGCCCAGCACCCGTAAAGCCATGGGCTGGAAGGGCAGCACGGTGATCAGGGAGATGGTGTCCGAGCCGCTGATGGCGCTGCCCACCAGCACATAGATGCCCCACTGGAGGAAGAAGGCCGCCACCGCACCCACCAGCCCCAGGATCAGGCCCTCAAAGACGAAAGGCCAGCGGACAAAGGCGTTGGTGGCGCCGCACATCTTCATGATGGCGATCTCCTCCCGCCGGTTGAAGGTGGCCAGCTTGATGGTGTTGGCGATAATGAACAGGCTCACCGCCAACAGGATCACCACCAGGATCACGGCCACCGCCCCGGCGATGTTGCGGATGACGGTGAAGCCCTCGGCGATCTCGGGGGCTGATTTAGTCTTGGCCACGCCGGTTACCTCTTTTACCGCGTTCTCTGTCTCAGTCAGCTTGCTGATGTCGTCCAGATAGACGTGGAACCGGTCCCGGTACACATCGGAGGGCAGGCCGTCAAACAGCTCGTTGCCCTCATAATCGGCCTCAAACTCCTCTTGGGCCTGCTCCTTGGTCATGAATTCCGCCCGGGCCACGTTGGGTACCGCCTCGATGTCGTCCTGGAGGGCTTTGGCCTCCTCCTGGGTGAGGCTCTCGTCGATGGACGCCGTGAATTGGTTCTCGGCCTCCAGATCGCTGAACATGTTCTCCGCATTCACCGCCACCAGAGTAAAGGAGCCCATGATGAGCAGGCAGCAGATAATCATACAAACCGCGGCGAAGGACATAAAGCCGTGAGTGAAGATGCTGTGGAAGCCCTCTGAGAGGAAATAGCCGAAATCATATCGTTGTCTCATTGTTGTAATACCCGCCCGTCTCGTCGCTGATGATCCTGCCGTTCTCAATGGCCACCACCCGCTTGGAGAAGCGGTTGACCAGTTCCTTCGCGTGGGTGACCACCAGCACGGTGGTACCCAGCTCGTTGATGCGCTCCAGCAGCATCATGATCTCCAGGGAGCGCATGGGGTCCAGATTGCCCGTCGGCTCGTCGGCGATGATCATCTGGGGGTTGTTCACCAGGGCGCGGGCAGCGGTCTCGGAGACGTTCAGGTTGTTCTCAAAGAACTTGTAGATGGTGAACAGCGTCTCCTGATCCAGCGCATCGATGGGGTTCTTCTTGAACACCTCCGAAATTGCCGAAAGCTGACAGGAAGCACAGAGGCCGTGGGCTGGGAGACGAAGGCAGGGCGCAGACGAAACCGCAGCGCTAAGCCAAAGCGCTGGCATGCCCGGCTGTGCCGGGCAAGTTGGCCGTGAACGTTCCCCGCCCGGGCCGCCTCTACGCCTGCCGCAGAGCGGCCACCTCCTCCGCAGACAGGGGCCGCCACTCCCCCCTTTCCAGGGCCGGGTCCAGCATGAGAGGCCCCATGGTCAGCCGTTTGAGGTACACCACCGGCTTCCCCCGGGCCGCCAGCATGCGCTTGATCTGGTGGTACTTGCCCTCGTGTAGGGTAACGAGGGCGGTGTCCGGCTGCTCCAGCACCTCCAGCCCCGCAGGCAGGCAGGCCAGCCCGTCTTCCAGCATCATCCCTGCGGCAAAGGCCGCCGCGTCCGCCCCATCCAGTTCCCCATCCACCCGGACGAAGTAGATCTTGTCCACGTGGTGCCGGGGGGCCAGCAGGCGGTGGGCCAGGGGGCCGTCATTGGTGAGCAGGAGCAGGCCCTCGGTGTCCTTGTCCAGCCGTCCCGCCGGGAAGAGCCCCCTACCCGGCGCAGATGCTGGGGCAGCAGCTCCAGCACGGTGGGCTGGCGGGGGTCCTCCGTCGCGGACACCAGCCCCGCCGGCTTGTGGAGCATCAGGTAAACCAGCCGCTCCCCGGAAACCGTTTCGCCGTCCACCTCAAAGCGGGCCGCGGGGTCGTATTTCCCGTCCGCCGCCTGGGCCGTCACGCCGTCCACGGCCACCCGGCCGGCCCGCACCAGCTCCCGCGCCTCTTTTCGGGACCACCGGCCTGTATTGGCCAAAATTTTATCCAACCGCTCCATAGGCTCCTCCTGTGGCTCGTCCTTTTTTCAACATTTTAGCATACAACGGTGGAAAAGAACATACCAATCATCACGACCACTTTTCGGAAGGGAGCGTTGCGCTGTGTTCATCATCACCGCCAAGGTCCGCAAGGGCCGAATTGCAGCCGTCGCGGCGGCCGCCGCCGTGGTCTGCGGCGTACTGGTGGCGGCCGCCGGGCTGCTGGGGGCGGGGCGCGGCGGCCTCCGCTGCGGTCAGCCCCAAGGGAGTCCGCACCAACGAGGACCGGATCGCCTATCTGGAGAGTTACGGCTGGTCGGTCTCCAGCGACCCCATCGCCGTGGAGGAGCTGATCATCCCCGAGCAGTTCGACGAGACCTACAGCCAGTACCTGGAACTCCAGGCCAGCCAGGGCTTCGATCTGACCGACTACTGCGGCAAGCGCGTCAAGCGGTACACCTATGAGATCACCAACTACCCCACCGGTGAGAGCGGCATCCAGGCCGGCCTGCTCGTCTACAAGAGCACGGTCATCGGCGGCGATGTGCTCTCCGCCCAGCTCGGGGGCTTCATCCACGGGCTGGAGATGCCTGCCTGAATGGAAAGCGCGGCGCTCTCGCGCCGCGCTTTCCATTCACTCCTGGAGTCTCTTGAGGCCCGATAAAGGAAAGTCATATAAAAGACGGCGTTCGCCAGCGCAGCGACCAGTGTAACCAGCAGGAGGCCAACCAGCCTCTCGCCCATGATTGGCACAAGGAGGCCGGAGAGGAGCGTGACCGCCAGGCAGGCCGCATCGAGTTTCCACACAAACCGCCCCCGGGCTGCCGTGGACAAGTCTCCTTCCGCCTCCAACCGTCTGGCGGTCTTGGTGCAGACCAGGTAGACCACCGCGAATTCGAGGATATAACCGAGCAGATCCGGGACCCCGATCGACCTGCACAGCAGCCCCGACACCCGGGCCACAACAGAGAGCACAAGGGCCGTGTGATAGCCCTTATCCACCCGGCCCGCCTGATACAGCCCCATCATGGGCAGAACCAGCGCCGCCACAACCGCAAACAGTCCGGCCGGGGAATTATGGCCAAAATCATGGCCACAATCACAAGAAGGGCTGCCCGATAAAAATTCGGTTTAAACCGCGGCCGACCTCCACATTATCGCTCACGGCTCGCTCCTCTCCCGCTCCATCAGGTGGACATTCAGATGGTTGTAGGTCATCTCAATGCCGTTCCGGTCAAAAGCCTCCTTAACCTGCTCCAACAGGTCGTAGTACAGCGTCCAGTAATCCCCCGTGGCGCACCACACCCGGACCACATACTCAATGCTGCTGTCCCGGTAGGCGTTGACCCGCACAAAGGGCTCCGGCTCGGCCAGGGCCATGGGGTGCGCGGCCACGACTGCCCGCAGAACGCCGGTCACCTGCTGGAGCGGGCTGTCATAAGAGGTCGTTGAAGGTGAGATCTCACTCTCCTCCGCTCTTCCGTACTGTAGTTGATGATCTTTTCCCCGGAAATCTGTCCGTTGGGGGAGATCACCTTGTTGTCCACCGTGCACGGTATAGCCAGCCCGACCTCCATCACCGTACCGGACTTGGTGTGGGGATGAATGGAACCGGGCTTGGACAGAACCTGACCACGCTCGATCTCGGTCTTAGCCACGCCACGCAGCAGAGCGCCGATGTTGTCGCCAGCCTCAGCGTAGTCCAGCAGCTTGTGGAACATCTCGATACCGGTAACAACGGTCTTCTTCTTCTCGTCGGACAGACCAACAATCTCGACCTTCTCGTTCAGGTTCAGCACGCCACGCTCCACACGACCGGTAGCAACGGTACCACGGCCGGAGATGGTGAACACGTCCTCGACGGGCATCAGGAAAGGCATATCGGCCTTACGGTCGGGAGTGGGGATCCAAATGTCAACAGCGTCCATCAGCTCCTTGATGCAGGCATACTCAGGAGCGGCGGGATCGCTGGACTCGGAGATCAGAGCGTTCAGAGCGGAGCCCTTGATGATGGGGATATCGTCGCCGGGGAACTCATACTTGGACAGCAGCTCGCGGACCTCCATCTCCACCAGCTCCAGCAGCTCGGGGTCGTCCACCTGATCGCACTTGTTCAGGAACACAACGATGGCGGGCACACCAACCTGACGGGCCAGCAGGATGTGCTCACGAGTCTGAGCCATGGGGCCGTCGGAAGCAGCGATAACCAGGATGGCACCGTCCATCTGAGCAGCGCCGGTAATCATGTTCTTGATATAGTCGGCGTGGCCCGGGCAGTCCACGTGGGCATAGTGACGCTTCTCGGTCTCATACTCCACGTGAGCGGTGTTGATGGTAATGCCGCGCTCCTTCTCCTCGGGGGCCTTGTCGATGGAGTCATAAGCCTCGAACTGAGCCTTGCCCTGCAGAGACAGCCACTTGGTAATGGCGGCGGTCAGCGTGGTCTTACCATGGTCGACGTGACCAATGGTACCGATGTTAACATGGGGCTTGGTTCTTTCAAACTTCTGCTTAGCCATTTGAAAATCCTCCTGTCATTAAATTTCAATTCAAATGGTGTTGATTGCATATGGACGGTTTTTCATCAGCATTGTATATTTTACAATATCCCGCCGGGAAAAGCAAGACCTGAATTAGTCGGCTTTCTTGCCCCGCTCCTCCACGATCTTATCCCGGATATTCTTCGGAATCTCGGCGTAGTGGCTGGGCTCCATGGTGTACTGGCCACGGCCCTGGGTGGTGGAGCGCAGATCGGTGGCATAGCCGAACATATTGGCCAGGGGCACGTAGGCGTCGATCTGCTGGGCGCCGGGACGGGCCTCCAGCTGGACCTGATCTGGCCGCGGCGGCTGGTCAGGTCGCCGATGACATTGCCCATATACTCATCGGGTACGATGACACTGACCTTCATGATGGGCTCCAGCAGCGTGGCGTCGGCCTTGCGGCAGGCCTCCTTGAAGGCCATGGAGCCAGCGATCTTAAACGCCATTTCGGAGGAGTCGACCTCATGGTAGGAGCCGAAGGTCAGGTGGACCTTCACATCCACCACGGGGAGCCGGCCACCACACCGGCGTTCATGGCGCCCTGGATACCGGCGTCGACCGCGGGGATATACTCCTTGGGAACGGCGCCGCCCACGATGGCGTTGACAAACTCGTAGCCCTTGCCGGACTCGTTGGGCTCCACGTGTGATCTTGACATGGCCGTACTGGCCCTTACCGCCGGACTGACGGGCATACTTGGTGTCCTGCTCCACGGCCTTCTTGATGGTCTCCTTGTAGGCGACCTGAGGCGCGCCCACGTTGGCCTCCACCTTGAACTCGCGGAGCAGACGGTCGACGATGATCTCCAGGTGGAGCTCGCCCATGCCGGCGATAATGGTCTGGCCGGTCTCCTCGTCCGTCCAGGTACGGAAGGTGGGATCCTCTTCAGCCAGCTTTATGAGCGCCCATGGTCATCTTCTCCTGACCAGCCTTGGTCTTGGGCTCGATTGCCACGCGGATGACAGGGTCAGGGAACTCCATGGACTCCAGGATGATGGGTGATTATCATCGCACAGGGTATCGCCGGTGGTGGTGTTCTTCAGACCCACGGCGGCCTCGATGTCGCCGGAGAAGACCTCCTCGATATCCTCACGGTGATTGGCATGCATCTGCAGGATGCGGCCCATACGCTCCTTGACGTTCTTCACGCTGTTCAGAACGGAGGAACCGGTGGTCAGGTGACCGGAGTAGACACGGAAGAAGGTCAGGCGGCCCACATAGGGGTCGGTCATGATCTTGAAGGCCAGGGCGGAGAAGGGGGCGTTGTCGTCCGCAGGACGCTCGTCCTCCTCGTCAGTCTTGGGGTTCACGCCCTTGATGGGCGGAATGTCCAGCGGGGGAGAGGGCATATAGTCCACGATGGCATCCAGCAGCTTCTGCACGCCCTTGTTGCGGTAGGAAGTACCGCAGGTGACGGGCACCATTTCATTGGCGATCGTGGCCTGGCGGATGGCCGCACGGATCTTGGCCTGTGGGAACTTCCTCGCCAGCCAGATATGCCTCCATGATAGACTCGTCCACCATGGAGACGGCGTCCAGCAGCTTCTCGCCGGTACTCGTTTGCCAGGTCCACCATATCCGCGGGAATGGGCTCAACGCGCATATCCTTGCCCATTTCATCATAGTAGATGTCCGCGTCCATCTCGATCAGGTCGATGATGCCTTTAAGGTATCCTCGGAGCCGATGGGGAGCTGGATGGGCACCGCATTGCACTTCAGGCGCTCCTCAATCATGCGAGCACGTTGTAGAAGTCGGCGCCCATGATGTCCATCTTATTGACGTAGATCATCCGGGGGACCTTGTAGTGGTCCGCCTGGCGCCAGACGGTCTCAGACTGGGGCTCGACACCGCCCTTGGCGCACATGACGGTAACGGAGCCGTCCAGCACGCGCAGGGAGCGCTCCACCTCAACGGTGAAGTCCACGTGGCCTGGAGTGTCGATGATGTTGATGAGACGGGTCTGGGGGAACTGGTCCTTAGTCCCCTGCCAATAGCAGGTGGTAGCCGCAGAAGTGATGGTGATGCCGCGCTCCTGCTCCTGAGCCATCCAGTCCATGGTAGCGGTACCGTCATGGGTCTCGCCGATCTTATAGTTGACGCCGGTGTAGTACAGGATGCGCTCGGTCGTGGTGGTCTTACCGGCGTCGATGTGGGCCATGATACCGATGTTTCGGTATTTTCAAGCGGTAACTTTTTCTCGGCATACTGTTTCTCCTTATTACCAGCGATAGTGCGCGAAGGCCTTGTTGGACTCAGCCATCTTGTGGGTCTCCTCGCGCTTCTTGACCGACGGTGCCAGGCTGTTGGCGGCGTCCATCATCTCGCCGGCCAGCCGCTCCTTCATGGTCTTCTCACTGCGGGCCCGGGCGTAGTTGGTCAGCCACCGCAGCCCAAGGGTCTGACGGCGCTCGGGACGCACTTCGATAGGCACCTGGTAGGTGGCGCCGCCCACACGGCGGGCCTTGACCTCCAGGGAGGGCATGATGTTCTCGAGAGCGGTGGTGAACACGTCCAGGGGTCCTTATCGGTCTTTTCCTTGATGATGTCAAAAGCGCCGTAAACGACCTTCTGAGCTACACCCTTCTTGCCATCCAGCATCACACTGTTGATAAGCTTGGTAACCAGGACGGAGTTGTAAAGAGGATCAGGCAGAACCTCCCGCTTGGGTACGTTTCCTCTTCTGGGCACTTTGCTTCCCTCCTTCATAGTATGATTTCATAGGTACTCGAAGGCTTTTCAGAAAAGCCCCCGTGTAAGACAAGTGCCTGCTTGTCCAGTGCCCCACATAGAAAACGCCCCCAAGGCCGGGGTAAAACGCTTCCGCAAACGGACAACTGCCTTGCGCGTTTGCGCATAAAGTCTCTTATTTCTCAGCCGGGGTTTTCAGAAGAATTTTTACGGAGAAAAATTACTTCTTGCCGGCCTTGGGACGCTTGGCGCCGTACTTGGAACGGGCCTGCATCCGGTTGGCAACGCCCTGGGCATCCAGGGTGCCGCGGATGATGTGGTAACGCACACCGGGCAGGTCCTTGACACGGCCGCCGCGGATCAGCACCACAGAGTGCTCCTGCAGGTTGTGGCCCTCGCCGGGGATATAGGCGGTGACCTCGTAGCCGTTGGTCAGGACGCACACGTCTGGTTTGCAATAATGATCAGGAGGAACCCCGCGGTAATCAGACACGCGTAAATTTTCCAAGCGAACTTGAACCAGTGGCCGTAGTCCATACCGCACAGAGAGAGCTGAAGCAGGGAAGCGGTGGGCCAGAAGGTGTTGGTGAAGCCGTCGCCGTATTGGTACGCCAGCACCATGACCTGCTGATTGATCCCAAGCACCTGACCCAGAGGCTGGAGGATGGGCATCATGACCACGGCCTTGCCGGAGCCGGAGGAGACGAAGAAGTTGAACAGAGTGACAAAGGCGTAAATGATGAGCAGGGTGATCACCGGGCTCTTGCCCTCCAGCAGGCCGGACACGGCGTGGATGATGGTGTCGGTGATGTTGCCCTCGGTAAGCAGGACGGACACCGCCCGGCTCAGGCCGATTACCATGGTGGGCGCCACCACGCCGGCCATGCCCTTGCCGAACTCGGAGCAGGCCTCGGAAACGCTCATGCGGGAGAGAACCACAGCCACAATAGCCACGGGCATGTAGACCGCGGTGATCTCCGGCAACCCCCATTTCCACCGGAGGGAACCCACCACAGAGAGGACAATGGCGGCCAGGAACACCACAATGATAGCCACCCGGCGGCCGTGGAAGTCCAATCCTTCCTCAAACTGCATGGGCGCCGTCTGCTCCTGGAGATAATTCTCTCCCATCACGCTGTACTTGGGGTTTTTCTTGATTTTAATGCAATAGCGGGTCAGGAAGAATACGGCGATGGCATAGAAAACCACCAGTCCAACCGCCCGCAGGGCGATGCCGGAGTACATGGGCAGGCCCACCAGTGTCTGGGCCACGCCGGTGGTGTAGGGGTTGACCATACCGCAGGTAAAGCCTACGGCGGTGGAGAGCATGATGATGGCGGTGCCCACCATCTTGTCATAGCCCAGGGTGATGAACAGAGAGATGATAATGGGATAGAAGGGATAGAGGGCATCCAGGTAACCGATGACGCCCATGCCGGTGAAGATCGTGAAGAACAGAAGTACCATTACCAGACCCCGGCCCTTGGCCCGCTTGATGAGGGCCTGAATACCGGCGGAGAAGGCACCGGTCTTCTGGATGATCTGGATGGCACCGCTGATGAGCAGCACGGCTCCGATCACATTGGCGCTCTCCACAAAGCCCTGGTGAAGAGAGGTAAAAAAGCTCAGGAAGGAAACCGGGGTCTGCTCCACATAGGTAAAGCTGTTCGGATCCACATTTCCGTCCACCCTGGCGTATGTTCCGGCGGGGATCACATAAGTCATGATGGTTACCAGCAGCATCAGGATCAGAATGACGGCGTACACATGGGGCATGCTGAAGCCTTTTTTTTTTTAGTGTATTACCCATAGTGGTGATACCTCCTCACTGTGTCTGCCCCGGCCCGCACACGCTCTCGCCGGGGGCGGGGTGTCACTGGCCCGCATGCCTGGTCAGCCAGCCCACGGCGGAGTTGACCAGGATGGCGGTCCCCAGCGCAAAGGCACTTTCGTCCAGCACCATGTTGGGATTGTGCAGAGGATAGCCCTCCGGCGAGCCGGCCCCCCATGAAGGCGTAGAAGCCGGGTACCAGCCGGGTCACATGTCCGAAGTCTTCGGCGCCCTTCATCGGCGGGACGGGCCTGACGTTCTCCGCCCCCAGGATCTCCGCAGCGAAGGGGACAATCTCCTCAGAGAAGGCGGCGTCGCACACCGTACTGGGGGTTTTGAGCACCCGGGTGGTATAGGTGCCGTGCCAGGCGCTGACATAGTGGTCCAGGATCTCGGGGATACGCACAAGCAGGTGGTCGTAGGCTTCCGGGCTGAGAGTACGGAAGGACACCATGATCTCCGCCGTATCCGGGATGATGTTGGAGGCCCGGCCGCCGTTGAGCGCGCCCACGGTCATGGTGGCGAAGGCCTCTGGGTCCACCTCCCGGGGAATGAGCATGTTCAGGGCCGAGCATACCTGGGTGGCGATGTTCACCGGATCCACGGTTTTCTGCGGCTCGGAGGAGTGGCCTCCCTTACCCTGGATACTGATAATGAAGGTGGCCATTGCCCCAGAGGCCACGCCGGGGGAGTAGTTCAGCTTGCCCACCTCCACCTGGGAGCCCACGTGGAGGGCCATGGCAGCGTCTACCCGCGGGTTCTCCAGCAGGCCGTCCTCCACCATGGTGCGGGAGCCGTAGCCCATCTCCTCGCCCGGCTGGAACATGAGTTTCACGGTGCCGGGCAGCTCGTCCTCCATCTCCTTGAGGATGCGGGCCGCCCCCAGCAGCATGGCCGCGTGGGCGTCGTGCCCACACATGTGAGCCGTGTCCCCCTTGGCCGCGAAGTCCAGGCCGGTGGTCTCCTCCATGGGCAGGCCGTCCATATCCGCCCGGAGCAGGATGCACGGTCCGCCCTTCCCGATGACTGCCACCACGCCGGTGGAAGTGGGGGCGTCGGGGTACCCGGCAAACACCATCTTCTCCCGGTCCTCCTGGGAGTGGACGCCGCAGTCCCGGTCCTGGGCGTATAGACACCCACCTCGGGCATCTGGTGGAGGCAACGCCGGTCGGCGATGATCTCCTGCTCAATGGCCCTGGCCTTCTCCAGTATTTTGTTCATCCTTAAACACTCCTTTTTCTGCCCGCCCGGGGTTCAGGCCCGAAAGACCGTTCTGCCGTTCAGCACGGTCTCCAGCACCTTTGCCTCGGGGAACGTATCCGGTTCAATCGCAAACAGATCCCGGTCCAGCACCACAAGGTCGGCCTGCTTGCCCAGCTCCAGGGTGCCGCGGACGGCCTCATCCCGGCTGGCCCAGGCGGCATCGGAGGTGAACAGGCGCACCGCCTGCTCCACGGTGAGGGCCTGCTCGGGCAGATAGACCCTGGTGCCCGCCCGGTTCTGCCGGGTGACGGCGGCGCGCAGGTTGTCCAACACGTTGAAGGGCTCCACCGGGCAGTCGGAGCCGCCGCTGACCCGGATGCCCAGATCCTCCATGGCCTTCCAGTTGTAGCACTCCTTCGCGTGGGCCTCCCCCACCCGCTCGGCGATGATGTTCATGTCGGCGTCAATGAAGATGGGCTGGATGTACGCCTGGAGGCCCAGGGCCTTCATCCGCTCCAGCAGGGCGGGGGTGGTAGTCTGGGCGTGGACGATGCCGTGGCGGTGATCCGGCCAGGGCTCCTCCCGCTCCACCCGCTCGATGGCGTCGCACACCTTGCGGAAAGCCAGGTCGCCGATGGCATGCACCGCCACGTCCATATGGGCGGTATGGGCCGCGCGAATCCGGCTGTACAGCTCTTCCTCGGTGTAGATAGGGATGCCGTGGTTGTCCGGCTCGTCCAGGTAGCCGTCAATCATCTCCGCCGACTTGGCTCCCAGTGAGCCGTCCTGGAGCAGCTTGCGGGGGCCGGTGCGGAAGAGGCTCTCCCGGTCGGCCGGATCGCTGCGCACCGCCTGGAGCCGCTCAAAGTCCTCGGGCTCCACCAGGCACTGCTCGTAGACCCGCACCGTCAGCTCTCCGTCCGCCTCCATCTCCCGGAAGATGCCGATCAGGCGGATAGGGTCCACTCCGGCAATGGCCTTCAGATCGTCGGAGTTGACGCAGGTAATGCCCGCCGCGTTCAGATCCCGCTGGCCCAGCCGGATCAGCTCCTTTACATAGGCGTCATCCGCCTGGGGGAGCACCTTCATATACAGGCGGGCGGCATCCTCCCGCAGGATGCCGTTGGCAAAGTCCACCAGGGCCAGCACCTCGGGCGCCACATCCTCCAGCGCGCGGATGCGCTCCAGCATTATGGAGTTGCAGGCCCCGATGTGCAGGCAGGTCCGCAGCATACACACCGGGATATCGGTGGAGATGCGGTCCAGATCCTCCCGCGTCACCAGGCGCCCCTCCGCCATGGTCTCTTGATTCCAGCCCATGCCGATCAGGTAGGATGGGTGGTCCCGCTCAATCCGGGCCCGCCCCCGGTCTATGATCTCCCCGATGGACGCCACGCCAAACAGGGAGAGGTTTTTCTGAATCATGGCGTAGTGGAGCAGGTGCATGTGGGAATCGGTGAAGCCGGGCAGCACCATGCCTCCCTGCAAATCCCTCGTCTCATCCCACACCTGCGCCAGAGCCTCCTGAACGCTCCCCAAAAAGGTCAGTCTGCCGTCCTCCGCGCCCACCGCCTCATAGCGGCGCATGGCGCCGTCCATCGAGGCAACCGTTCCGTTGTACCAAAGTCTCCGCATATCAGCCTTCCTTTCCGCCTGCGGCAAGTTTCGTGCACTTAACTTTGCAAACGGGATGCCAGCTCACCCTAATGCCCAAAAAAGGACCCGAGGGCCGGTATTATAGGACATACCTCCGGCTCTCGGGCCCTTTTTCAGGGGGAAAATATTTTGCGGCGCAAAATTTTTACAGGTCAAATTTTTTCAGCTTGTATTTCAGATTCTGCCGGGACAGGCCCAGCAGGCGGGCTGCCTGGGAGATGGAGCCGGCCTGCTGCATAGCCCGGCTGAGCAGCTCCCGCTCGTAGGAGTCCAGCGCCCGGGTGAGGGAAAAGCTCTCCTCCAGGCGCAGGGCCTCCGGCAGCTCCGGCGGCCGGTTCAGGCCGCCCAGCCGCCCGGCCAGGATCTCCTCCATGTCCTCCACGGTGAGGCGCTCCCCCCGGGCGACAGCCACCGCCCCCTCGATGGCGTTTTTCAGCTCCCGCACATTGCCCGGCCACGCATAGCCCCGGAGCAGCCGGAGGGCCCGCTCGCTCAGCCCCCCGCACCCTCCGGTGCAGCTTCCGGTTATAGTGCTCGATAAAGTAGTCCGCAAGCGGGCCGATGTCGCACAGCCGCTCCCGCAGGGGCGGGAGCGTCAGGCGAATCACCCCCAGGCGGTAGTACAGATCCTCCCGCAGGCGCCCCTCCCGGATGAGCTTCTGAGGCTTCTCGTTTACCGCCGCCACGATCCGCACGTCGAAGGGGATGTCCCGGCTGCCCCCAGACGGCGCACTTTCTTCTCCTCCAGCACCTTGAGCAGCTTGGCCTGGAGGGCCGGGTCCATGGAGTTGATCTCGTCCAGGAACAGGGTGCCGCCGTCCGCCTCCTCCAGCAGCCCCTTGCGGGTGAGGGCGCCGGTGTAGCTTCCCTTTTCCGTGCCAAAAACAGGCTCTCCAGCAGGGTGGCCGGGATGGCCGCACAGTTTTGAGAGACAAAGGTCCCGCCCGGCCGCCCTCGCTGTGGAGCGACTCGGCCACCAGCTCCTTGCCCGTTCCCGTCTCACCATAGATGAGCACCGACGAGTCCAGCCCGGCCACGTCCCGGATGCGGCTCTTGAGGGCCAACATGGCCGGGTCTTCCGTGAGCATCCGGTCCAGGGTGGACAGGCCGCCGCCCTCCCCGCCACGGATCACCCGCTGGTCAATGGTGTGGTACTTGGACGAGTCCACCACGCACTCCACCCGGCCGTCCACCACGATGGGGATGGTGGTGGACCAGCAGCACCCGCTCCCCCCCGGTGGTTGTTGATGTCCTGGAGAACGTTGTAGCTGGCCCGGCCCGTCCGCAGGGCGGTAAGGATGGTGCTGCTCTCCCCGTCCAGCTCCGGATAGAGCTCCAGAATGTGCCGCCCCACCGTGTCCTGGGAGCACCAGTAGCTGTTCAGCGGAATCCGGTGGTATTCGATGATCCCTCCCGGTTGACCACCAGAATTCCGTCCGTATCCTCGCAGAGGCGGAGTACCTCGCCAATCTGATCCAGAAACCGCTCCAGCATGCCTGCTCTCCCCTTCTGTTCATGAGAATATAAAAAAATCTGGATTTCTCCAGATTCGACGGATAAAACAATTGACTTTTGTTCCCTTTTCATGGTATACTGAAATGCTCTTATCTTCCAATCCAGTTTTCCCGATTTTTTCCCAGCTTGGATACAGTTTAGCATGCGGGGCGGGAAAGCGCAAGAGGATTTGTTTCTTTTTTTGTCCACACAGCCGAGCGCTGAAGGTGACGGTCCGTCTTCGGAACAAGGAGACCGAGGAGATCAAGGAGCAGGAGATCTTCATGGGCGACTTCCCGCCTGATGACCCACTCCGGCACCTTTGTTATCAACGGCGCCGAGCGCGTGGTGGTTTCCCAGATCGTCCGCTCTCCCGGCGTGTATTACGGCAAGGAGGTCGACATTAAGACCGACCTGCCCATCCTCACCTCCACTGTCATCCCCTACCGGGGCGCCTGGCTGGAGTATGAGACCGACGCCAACGAGGTGTTCTGGGTCCGCATCGACAAGAACCGCAAGCTGCCCATCACCAGCCTGATCCGGGCACTGGGCCTCAAGACGGACCAGGAGATCCTGGACCAGTTCGGCGACGATCCCCGCATCGTCACCACCCTGGAGAAGGACCCTTGCAAGAACTACGAGGACGCCATGCTGGAGATCTACCGGCGCCTGCGTCCCGGCGAGCCCCCCACGGTGGAGGCCAGCGAGACCCTGATCCACAACCTGTTCTTCGACCCCCGGCGCTACGATCTGTCCGCCGTGGGCCGGTACAAGTTCAACAAGAAGCTGTCCCTGTGGCAGCGCATCCCCGGCTACAAGCTGGTCTATCCCGTGGCAGATCCTGCCACCGGTGAGCTCCTGTTTGATGAGGGCCATCTGCTGACCAAGGAGGACGCTCGTCTGCTGGATACGGTCGGCGTGGGAGGGTCACCATCGACGTGGAGGGAGCGCCCTCTGCGGGTCATGTCCAACAAGATGTGCGATCTCAGCCACTATGTGGACTTCGACCCCGCCGAGTGCGGTATCAAGGAGCGGGTGCGCTTCGATGTGCTGCAGGAGCTGCTGGGCCAGTATTCCGGCGAGGAGCTGAAGGACCAGATCCGCCTGCACCGGGCCGATCTGGTGCCCAAGCACATCATCATTGACGATATCCTCACCTCCATCAACTACATGAACGGCCTTGCCCGGGGCATCTCCGTGAAGGACGATATCGACCATCTGGGCAACCGCCGCCTGCGCTGTGTGGGCGAGCTGCTCCAGAACCAGTTCCGCATCGGCTTCTCCCGGATGGAGCGGGTGATCCGGGAGCGCATGACCATTCAGGACCTGGACATCGTTACCCCCCAGAGCCTGATCAATATCCGCCCCGTCACTGCCGCCATCAAGGAGTTCTTCGGCTCCAGCCCCCTGAGCCAGTTCATGGATCAGACCAACCCCCTGGCGGAGCTGACCCACAAGCGGCGTCTTTCCGCCCTGGGCCCCGGCGGCCTCTCCCGCGAGCGTGCCAGCCTTCGACGTCCGCGACGTCCATTACAGCCATTACGGCCGCATGTGCCCCATCGAGACCCCGGAAGGTCCCAACATCGGCCTGATCTCTTACCTCGCCACCTATGCCCGCATCAATGCTACGGCTTCATTGAGGCGCCCTACCGCAAGGTGGACAAAGAGACCTTCCAGGTCTCCGACGAGATCTTCTATATGACCGCCGACGAGGAGGATGACTACATCGTCGGCCAGGCTGATGAGCCTGTGGACGAGAACGGCTGCTTGGTCAACGCGCGCATCACCTGCCGCCACCGCAACGAGATCATTGACGTGGACCGGGAGCAGGTGGACTATGTCGACATATCCCCCAAGATGATGGTCTCCGTCGCGACGGCCATGATCCCCTTCCTCCAGAACGACGACGCCAACCGCGCCCTGATGGGCGCCAACATGCAGCGCCAGGCCGTGCCCCTGCTCCCACCGAGGCTCCCATCGTGGCTACCGGCCAGGAGCACAAGAACTGCATCGACTCCGAGGTGGCCATCCTGGCTGAGGACGACGGCGTGGTCACCAAGGTGGCCGCCGACTCCGTCTCCGTCCGCTACGACGACGGCCGCGTGGAGGAGTACCGCCTGACCAAGTACCTGCGCTCCAACCACGGCACCTGCATCAACCAGCGCCCCATCGTGGACGCCGGCCAGCGGGTGGAGAAGGGCGAGGTCATCGTGGACGGCCCCTCCACCAACCAGGGCGAGATCTCTCTGGGCCGGAACATCCTCATGGGCTTCATGACCTGGGAAGGCTACAACTACGAGGACGCCATCCTGCTCAACGAGCGGATGGTGAAGGACGATGTCTTTACCTCCATCCACATCGAGGAATATGAGACCGAATCCCGCGAGACGAAGCTCGGGCCCGAGGAGATCACGCGTGACATCCCCAACGTGGGCGAGGACGCGCTGAAGGACCTGGACGAGCGCGGCATCATCCGCGTGGGCGCCGAGGTGCGCGCCGGCGATATTCTGGTGGGCAAGGTCACGCCCAAGGGCGAGACCGAGCTGACCGCTGAGGAGCGCCTGCTCCGCGCCATCTTCGGAGAGAAGGCCCGGGAGGTGCGGGACACCTCTCTGAAGGTCCCCCACGGCGAGAGCGGCATCATCGTGGACGCCAAGGTGTTCACCCGCGAGGCGGGCGACGAGCTGTCCCCCGGCGTGAACATGGTAGTGCGGGTGTATATCGCCCAGCGCCGGAAGATCCAGGTGGGCGACAAGATGGCAGGCCGCCACGGCAACAAGGGCGTCGTGTCCCGGGTCCTGCCGCAGGAGGATATGCCCTTCCTGCCCGACGGCACGCCCCTGGACATCGTGCTGAACCCCCTGGGCGTGCCCTCCGTATGAACATCGGCCAGGTGCTGGAGGTCCATCTGGGCTACGCCGCCCAGAAGCTGGGCTGGAAGGTAGCCACCCCCATCTTCGACGGCGCGTCTTACAGCGACATTCAGGAGCTGCTGCAGCAGGCGGGCCTGGATCCTGAGGGCAAGAGCGTGCTGTACGATGGCCGTACCGGTGAGCCCTTTGACAACAAAGTCACCGTGGGCTATGTGTACTTCCTGAAGCTGCACCATCTGGTTGACGATAAGATCCACGCCCGCTCCACCGGCCCGTACTCCCTGGTCACCCAGCAGCCGCTGGGCGGCAAGGCCCAGTTCGGCGGCCAGCGCTTCGGCGAAATGGAGGTCTGGGCCCTGGAGGCTTATGGCGCTGCCTATACCCTGCAGGAGATCCTGACCGTGAAGTCTGACGACGTCACCGGCCGTGTCCGGACCTACGAGTCCATTGTCAAGGGCCACAACGTGCCCCAGCCCGGTGTGCCGGAGTCCTTCAAGGTGCTGGTGAAGGAGCTGCAGTCCCTGTGCCTGGACATTCAGGTGCTGGACAAGGACGGCAACGTCATCGAACTGAAGGAAGACGAGGACGCTATGGACACCTTCAACCTGGCCCGGATGGACGCCGACGACGACCGGCACCGCGCCTTCTCCGAAGAGGCGGAGTTCCAGGATTCCGGCTTTGACATCGAGGACGCCCCGGAGGATGCCGGCGCGGACATCGACGTGGACTTCGACGACGAATGATCCAGGATCGTATTGTTCGTCAACTCAACAATTCTGGATCATGTAAGGAGGAAATCGCAAGATGATCGACAACAACACTGGCAACAACATTGCCTTTGACGCGATTAAGATCGGCATGGCCTCTCCGGAGCAGATCCGCGCCTGGTCTTATGGCGAGGTGAAAAAGCCGGAGACCATCAACTACCGCACCCTGAAGCCGGAGCGGGACGGCCTGTTCTGCGAGCGGATCTTCGGACCCACCAAGGACTGGGAGTGCCACTGCGGCAAGTACAAGAAGATCCGCTACAAGGGCAAGATCTGCGACCGCTGCGGCGTGGAAGTCACCCGGGCCAAGGTGCGCCGTGAGCGCATGGGCCACATCGAGCTGGCCGCCCCCGTCTCCACATCTGGTACTTCAAGGGTATCCCCTCCCGGATGGGTCTGCTGCTGGACATCAGCCCCCGCATTCTGGAAAAGGTGCTGTACTTCGCCACCTATATCGTCACCGATCCTGGTGAGACTCCTCTGGCCAAGAATCAGATCCTCTCCGAGAAGGAGTACCGGGATTACGGGAGAAGTATGAGGATGACTTCGAGGCCGGCATGGGCGCCGAAGCCGTGAAAAAGCTGCTGGCGGATGTGGACCTGGAGGCCCTCTCCGCCCAGCTCCACGCAGAGCTGAAGGATGCCTCCGGCCAGAAGAAGGCCCGCATTGTCAAGCGCCTGGAGGTGGTGGACGCCTTCCGTATCTCCGGCAACAAGCCCGAGTGGATGATCATCGACGTGCTGCCTGTGATCCCGCCCGAGCTGCGCCCCATGGTACAGCTGGACGGCGGCCGCTTTGCCACGTCCGATCTGAACGACCTGTACCGCCGGGTGATCAACCGGAACAACCGCCTGAAGCGTTTGATCCAGCTGAACGCCCCCGACATCATCGTGCGCAATGAGAAGCGGATGCTCCAGGAGGCTGTGGACGCCCTGATCGACAACGGCCGCCGGGGCCGCGCCGTCACCGGTGCCAACAACCGGGCGCTGAAGTCCCTCAGCGATCTGTTAAAGGGCAAGCAGGGGCGCTTCCGCCAGAACCTGCTGGGCAAGCGTGTGGACTACTCCGGCCGAAGCGTCATCGTGGTGGGCCCCGAGCTGAAGATCTACCAGTGCGGCGTGCCCAAGGAGATGGCCATCGAGCTGTTCCGTCCCTTCATTATGAAGAAGCTGGTGGAGGATGGCTCCGCCAACAACATCAAGTCCGCCAAGAAGATGGTGGATAAGGGCGTGACCGAGGTGTGGGACGCCCTGGACGTGGTCATCAAGGATCACCCCGTGATGCTCAACCGTGCGCCCACGCTGCACCGTCTGGGCATCCAGGCCTTCGAGCCCGTGCTGGTGGAGGGCCGTGCCCTGAAGCTGCACCCCCTGAACTGCACCGCGTTCAACGCCGACTTCGACGGCGACCAGATGGCGATCCACGTCCCCCTGTCCGCCGAGGCTCAGGCCGAGGCTCGTCTGCTGATGCTGTCGGCCAACAACCTGCTGCGTCCGCAGGACGGCGGCCCCGTCACCGTGCCTACGCAGGATATGGTGCTGGGCTCCTACTACCTGACCTTGGACGGAAGAGGCCCTCATGGCCTACAATGACCGTGGCCATCGGCCCCACTGCCCCATTCTGGTCCGCCGGGAGGCATGGAGGTGGACGGCGTCAGCGTCCGCCCGCTGGTGCCCAGCACCACCCCGGCCGGATCATCTTCAACGAGGGCATCCCCCAGGATCTTGGCTTCGTGGACCGCAGCGACCCCGAGCAGATGTTCGACCCCGAGGTCAACTTCATCGTGGGCAAGAAGCAGCTTGGCAAGATCATCGACAAGTGCATCGTCAAGCACGGCTTCACCGTGTCTGCCCATGTGCTGGACACCATCAAGAACCGGGGCTACAAGTTCTCCACCCGCGGCTCCCTCACCGTCTCCATCTACGACATGACCATCCCCGAGAAGAAGTATGGCCTGATCGCCGCCTCCGAGCAGATGGTGTCAACATCGAGAACCAGTACAAGCGGGCTTCATGACCGACGACGAGCGTTACAAGCCTGGTGGTCGCAGGCCTGGGAAAAGACCACCAAGAGACGTGACCGACGCCCTGCATGGCCGGCCTGGACCGCTACAACCCCATCTGGATGATGGCGGACTCCGGCGCCCGTGGTTCCTCCGCCCAGATCCGCCAGTTGGCCGGCATGCGCGGCCTGATGGCCGACACCTCCGGCCGCACCATCGAGATCCCCATCAAGTCCAACTTCCGTGAGGGCCTGTCCGTGCTGGAGTACTTCATCTCCTCCAGAGGCGCCCGAAAGGGCATGGCCGATACGGCCCTGCGTACCGCCGACTCGGGTTACCTGACCCGCCGACTGGTGGATGTGTCCCAGGAGGTCATCATCCGCGAGCACGACTGCGGCACCGACGACGGCATCACCGTCAGCGAGATCGTGGAGAACGGCCAGGTGATCGAGACCTTCGGCGAGCGGCTCAAGGGCCGTTATCCGGTGGAGGATATCTGCGATCCCCAGACCGGCGAGGTGCTCATCGACCACCACACCATGATGACCGCCGACCACGCCAAGCTGCTGGAGGACCACGGCATCCACTCCGTGAAGATCCGCAGCGTGCTCACCTGCCGCGCCCGCAGTGGCGTTTGTTCCAAGTGCTATGGCATCAACCTGGCCATCGGCGAGCCCGTGGGCGAGGGCGAGGCCGTGGGCATCATCGCCGCCCAGTCCATCGGCGAGCCGGGCACCCAGCTCACCATGCGTACCTTCCACACCGGCGGCGTCGCCGGCGGCGACATCACCCAGGGTCTTCCCCGTGTTGAGGAGCTGTTCGAGTCCCGCAAGCCCAAGAAGATGGCCCAGTTGGCCGAGATCAGCGGCCGGGTCACTCTGGAGGAGGCCAAGCGCAACGCCATCTGCAACGTCACCATCACCGCCAACGACGGCGAGGTGGTCTCCTACGCCCTGCCCTACGCGGGCCTGCGGGTGAAGGACGGCGACACCGTGGAGAAGGGCTTCGCCCTCACCGAGGGTGCCCTCTACCCCCAGGACGTCCTGCGGGTGCGCGGCGTCCACGCCGTGTACGACTACCTCATCCAGGAGGTTCAGAAGCCCTACCGTCAGCAGGGCGTTGACATCAACGACAAGCACATCGAGGTCATCTGCCGCCAGATGATGCGCAAGGTGCGGGTGGAGGACGCGGGCGATTCCGATCTGCTCAGCGGTTCCACCGTCGATCTCATCCGCTTTGAGGATGCCAAGGAGGCCGTGCAGAAGCGCATCGACGCCGGCGAGACCAACGACGGCCTCGAGCTCAAGCTGCCCACCTGCACCCGCCTGCTGATGGGCATCACCAAGGCCTCTCTGGCCACCGAGTCCTTCCTGTCCGCCGCCTCCTTCCAGGAGACCACCAAGGTGCTCACCGACGCCGCCATCAAGGGCAAGGTGGACCACCTGATGGGCCTGAAGGAGAACGTCATCATCGGCAAGCCGATCCCCGCGGGCACCGGCCTGTCCGTCTACCGCAAGTACGATTCCCGAGGAGGAGGCCCCCGCCGAGGCGGCGGTCCTCTCCGAGTCCGCTGAAGTCTGATCCCACTGTGAAAGGCCCGGGGCACCCCATTGCCCCGGGCCTTTTTTCGACAGGAGGTGCCTATGAACGTCTTTTCCCTCTCCTGGGCCGCAGCGGGACTGGCCCTGCTGGGCCTGAGCCTGTTTCCCGCCGGCTCCCTTGCCCTGGGCGGAGCGCCCGCTCATCTGGCCGTCTTTCTGCTCCTGCTGGCCCTGGCCGCCCTGGCGCTGCGGCTGCTCCGCCGGGAGGGCCTGGACCGTCCCCGGCTGCTGGACGCCCTGCTGCCCATTGGGCTGGCCTTCTTCCTCCGGGCCCTGCTGCTGGACTACCAGTCCGCCGATTACCAGATGTTCCTCTCCCAATGGGCCGCGGCCTTCCGGGATGGGGGCGGCTTCGCGGCCGTGAAGCTGCCGATCGGCAACTATAACGCACCCTACCTCTATTTTCTTGCCGCCATCTCCTATCTGCCCATACCCGACCTGTACCTCATCAAGCTCTTCTCCATTCTGTTTGACGTGGTGCTGGCCTGGGGCGGCTTCCGGCTGGTGCGGCATTTCGCGCCGGAGAGCCCGAACCGCCCCCTGCTCTGCTTCTGCCTGCTTCTGCTGCTGCCTACGGTGATACTCAACGGCGCGTTCTGGGGGCAGTGCGACGCCCTGTACGGCGCCCTCACCCTCCACGCCCTGGCCTGCGCGCTGGAGAGGCGGAACCGAAGCTCTTTGCTCCTGCTGGGGATCGCCTTCTCCTTTAAACTACAGACCGTCTTTGTGCTCCCCCTGTGGGGCGGGCTGTGGCTGCTCCGGCGGGTGCGCTTCCGGGAGCTGTCGGGTTTCCGGCGGCCTATGCCGCCACCTGTGTGCCCGCGCTGCTGCTGGGCAAGCCCCTGGGGGACATCCTGGGGGTCTATTTCGGGCAGGCCGCCGAGTACTCCGGCTATCTGAACCTGAACGCCCCCAATATGTACGCCCTGATTCCCCACGGCGCGGAGGTGAACACTGCCCTCGCCGCCCGCCTGGGCATCCTGGCCGTCTTCGCCCTCGCTGCGGCCGTGCTGGCCGCCCTGCTGGTTTTTCGCCGCCAGGCGGACGACCGGGCTCTTCTGGCCGCCGCGGTTGTCCTGGCCATCGGCGTACCCTTCCTGCTGCCCCACATGCATGAGCGCTATTTCTTCCTGGCCGACGTGCTGGCTCTGGCCTGGGCCTGCGCATTCCCCCGCTCCGCCCCCTGCGCCCTGCTGGTGGAGCTGGCCTCCCTGGGCGCCTATGTGGTGGTCCTGCGGGGGAAATTTACCCTGGCGGTCTCCCTGGATGGCCGCCTGTTCCCCATGCTGTGCGAGGCCCTGCTCATGCTGGCCGGCCTGGCCTTTGCGGTCCTCTCCCTCGCCCGCCGGCTCGCCTTCCCTCAAAAATCCAGAGAGTAACCGCCTGTCCCCTACCATCCGGCATGCCGGTACAAATTTCCTGTGAAATCAGCAGGAAAGCAGTTGACGAGCTGGAAACAATGTGTTACAATTTGGTTACAGTTTTTAAGAATAGTTACAATCCTCAAAGGAGGTCAAAATGGCAGCTCAGAATATTCCCCTGACCTACAAAGGCCACCCCCTCCGCCGGAAGGACAGCCTGATCTACTACGGCAGCATGGCCCAGAAATATATCATCATGCTCCAGATTCTCTCCCAGAAGAAGGATCAGGACCTGGACGTGGCGACCAAGGTTTCCGTTCAGCTTCAGCTCACCGACCCGGATCTGAAGAGCCGGGACCGTGTGGTTAAGAAAACCGAGAAGGACAGCCTCTACGCCGCAATGGACGTGGCGTCCGTCTGGCTGGAGCGCGCGCTCGCCAACCCGTAACCCCGCCTTACACCCGAGAAGCCAAAGCCCCGCCCTCCGGGCGGGTATTACTTTGAAACTGGAGGAATCGACCCATGATACAGCCTGCCAAGCTCCTGCGCACCGCGCTTGTAACCGCCGTCCTCTCCACCGTCTGCGTGGTGCGCGCCTCCGCCGCCAGTGTCGGCGTGGGCACCGTCAACACCGACGCTCTCCGCCTCCGCGACGAGGCCAGCACCTCCGCCACCGTACTGGGCACCGCCTCCAAGGGCGACACCGTGGTGGTTCTGGAGGACGCTGGCAACGGCTGGTATAAGGTGGACTACAAGTCCGTGGAGGGCTATATGTCCGGCGAGTACCTGAACGTGTCCGCCAAGGCGGATGTCACCATCGGTTACGGCCTGGTCCAGTCCCAGGGTTCTCCCCTGAATGTGCGCAGCGGCCCCGGCACCAGCTACGGTAAGGTCACCTCCCTCAACAACGGTGCGGTGGTCAACATCGTGGGCATCGACAACGGCTGGTACAAGATCTCTACCAATGGCGTCACCGGCTATGTCAGCAGCGATTACATGGTCACCTGCAAGGACTCCGCCGGCTCCCGCGGCGACGGCGCCACCGCTGTGGCCACCGCCTCCAGCAGCAGCCTGGGCCAGCAGGTGGTGGACTACGCCAAGCAGTACCTCGGTTGCCCCTATGTGTACGGCGGCAACGGCCCCAGCAGCTTTGACTGCTCCGGGTATACCAGCTATGTGTACCGCCATTTCGGCTACACCCTGAACCGCACCGCCTCCACTCAGCTCTCCAACGGCACCTCCGTCTCCAAGAGCGAGCTGCAGCCCGGCGACCTGGTGTTCTTCAAGTACAACACCAGCAAGGCCGCCTCTCATGTGGGCATCTATATCGGCGGCGGGCAGTTCATCCACGCCTCCACCAATACATACACCGTCAAGATTGACGATCTTACCCGCGGCCACTACGCCAACGTCTACGTGGGCGCCCGCCGCATCCTGTGATTTTGCCTGGCAGGCGAATCCGGTCTGAGTTGAAAACGAGCGTACACGGCTCTGCCGTGCACGCTCGTTTTATGTTTTCGTATACGATGCAGTTTTGGGAGGGATTTTCAAATGGATCTGGCCTTTCTGGAGGAAACCAAGTTCTGTCTCCCGGCGCGCCGGAGCTGCCGGAATCCCTCGCCGGCCTTCCCATCGCCCTGCCCCACGCTCCCCGCCCTGTTCGGCACCTGGTGGAGAAATCCGTCCCCCTCTCCGTGGGGAGGGTATGCGCCTTCTCCTTTGCCGCTCCCCGCGGCGGCCTCGCCCTGTGCAATATCAATGCCGTCACCCTTTCTTTGCAGGCAATCGCCGTATACTGCATTAGGGGTTGATGTTGTCCAGTCACAGGAACAGGGCCCGCCGGATGGCGGGCCCTGTCGGGTCAGATGCTTATTCCTGGGGCTTGTCGTCGTCGGAGAATACCTCCTCGGGAGCCACCTCGTGGTCGCAGCAGCCGCAGCCGCCGTCCACCGGCTCCTCAGGGGGCACGTCGGTCTCCACGTGGGGGATGTCCGCGTCGGACACATTGCCCTCGGCCTTCAGCTCGGCGATGCGGTTCTTGTTCTCCTCAATGTTGACCTTGGCGGCGGTGATGCGTTCGCACAGGGCCACGTAGGCCGCCTCAGGGGCCATGCCTCGCTCGGCATAGTACAGCTTGCCGATCTCCACATACGCCTTCTTGATGGCGTCCTCCTCGCTGGCGTTGTTCAGGGACAGCTTGGTGATCTCCGCAAGCTGCTTGGACTTGGCCACGCCGGCCCGGCCCAGATCCATTGCACGATCCTTCAGTTCATCCAAAAAAGCCATATTAAAAACCTCCTTACGGTGCGGCTTGTTGGGTTGCTGGCCTTATTCTACCCCGTTTTGCCCCGGTGCGCAAGGGGACGCGCCGGGATTTTAGCCAATTTTAACCGATCCTATAGCGGAGCTTAAATTTTGCGGCCTTTTCTTGCCCTTTTGGCCCGCACTGTGATAAAATCATATCATTTCACTGGGGAATTCTCCCCCGGAAAGGAGCACCCATGAAACTGTTGATGACGGACCGTCCCGTGTCCGCCGCTCTCCCCCAGGATGCCGCCGCCGTGGATCTCTCCGCCCTCCGCATCGCAAACTGCGTGGGCTGCTTCGGCTGCTGGACCAAAACGCCCGGCCGCTGCGTCATCCGGGACGACGCGGCACGGGTATATCCCCTCATCGCCCGGAGCGAGCAGGTACTCTATGTCAGCCGGGTCAAATACGGCTCCTACGCGCCGGTGATGAAGACCATGCTGGAGCGGGCCATTCCGGTGCAGCAGGCCTTTCTCCGCATCCACAACGGCGAGACTCACCACGTTCAGCGCGCCGTGGTCCCTGCCCGTGGGCTGGGGCACTCGTAGCGGGGTCCGTACTGCCGCCGGTAGCGCTCCGCCAGGCCGGGAAAGCCTTTTTCCAATGCCTGATAGTAATATTCCCGCTGCTGATCACGGAGCGTCATACCGAACGCGGGGTAGACAAACCGGGCCCCCGCCTCCGCCGCGGCCTCCGCCACCGCCCGCACGTTTTCCACATTGTCCTCCAAAAAGGGGAGAACCGGCATGAGCAACACGCCAGCAAACAGCCCCGCCTCCGCCAGCCGGGCCACCGCCTCCATCCGCCGGGCGGGGCTGGGGGCGTTCGGCTCCACCCGGGCGGCCAGGGCGGCATCGGTGGTGGTGACGGTCACCTTGCACAGCACCGGCACGTGCTCCCTCATGCAGCGCAGCACGTCTATGTCCCGGGTAATCCCGTCTCCCTTGGTGGCGATGGCCGCCCCGAAGCCGTAGGCGTCCAGCAGCTCCAGGGCGTGGCGGGTGAGCTGGAGCTCCCCCTCGAAGGGGTTGTAAGGGTCGCTCATGGAGCCCATGCCCACAATGCCGGGGCGCACCTTCCGCCGCAGCTCGTCCCGCAGGAGCGCCAGGGCGTTCTCCTTGGCCCGCACCCGGCCGAAATCCTCGATGCCGTAGCAGGCGCTGCGGCTGTCGCAGTAGATGCAGCCGTGGCAGCAGCCCCGGTACAGGTTCATGGTGTAGTCGGTGCCGAACCAGGCGGTGCTCCTGTTGCGGCTTAAGATCTGCTTGGCGGGAATGTACTCCATGGCCGTTCCTCCGTATGGTTTTCCCCCCGCCTCCATATCCTAGTGGGGGAATGGAGGTGGAGCATGAGACGCAAGCTGCCCCTTTCGCTCCGGATCCTGCTGGGCCTGGGGCTGGGCGTGCTGGCCGGGCTGGCGCTCCAGGATGCCCCGGAGTTTTCCGCGGCCTGGATTCAGCCCTTCGGCACCCTGTTTCTCAATCTGGTAAAGATGCTGGTGGTTCCCCTGGTGTTCTGCTCCCCTGACGGCGGGGGTGGGCGGTCTGGGGGATGCCCGGCACATGGGCCGGGTCGGCGGCCGCACCCTCCTGTTCTACCTGTGCACCACCGCGCTGGCGGTGGCCCTTGGCCTGCTGTCGGCCAACCTGTTTCCGGTGGGGCGGGGGCTGGGCTATCCGCTCCCTGCCGCCCGGGAGGAGGCCCCCTCTTTCTCTCTGGCGGACACCCTGCTGGGGATTGTCCCCACCAATCCCATCCAGGCTCTGGCCGAGGGCAATATGCTGCAGATCCTCTTTTTCGCCCTGGCCCTTGGGTGGGCGGCCCTGACCATCGGAGAGAAGGGCGCGCCCCTGCTGCGGGCCTTCGGCAGTCTGGCTGAGGCTATGTACGCCCTCACAGAGCGGACCATGGTACTGGCGCCGGTGGCCGTATTCGCCCTGATCGCCCCGGTGGTGGCCGCGGAGGGGCCCAGAGTGCTCTCCTCCCTCCTGGGGGTGGCCGTCCTGGTCTACGGGGCCTGTCTGGTGCAGCTTCTGTTGGTCTACGGAGGAGCCGTGGGCGCCCTGGCAAGGCGCAGCCCCCGGCGTTTCTTCCGGGAGGCCCTGCCCGCCGTGGTCTTCGCCTTCTCGTCGGCCAGCTCCGCCGGGGCCCTTCCCTTCTCGCTGGAGGCCGCCGAGCGCCTGGGCGTCCCCGCCGGGGTGCGCTCCTTCGTCCTCCCCCCTGGGTGCCACCCTCAACATGGACGGCACCGCCATCTACCAGGGGGGTGTGCGCCCTGTTCATCGCCAATGCCTACGGTATCCCCCTGGCGCTCCCCCCAGCAGCTCACCATCATCCTCACCTGCACCCTGGCCTCCGTCGGAACCGCCGGAGTACCCGGCGCAGGGGCCGTCATGCTGGGCATGGTGCTCCAGTCCGTGGGCCTGCCGGTGGAGGGGGTGGCATTGGTCCTGGGCATCGACCGGGTGCTGGACATGGCGCGCACCGCCGTCAACGTAGCGGGCGACCTCGCCTGCGCCGTTGTAGTGTCCGCCGCCGAACCCCCGGTTGAAAAGGGGCCTCCCGCCTGAGGGAGGCCCTTTTTTACGTCTGTTCGGGGGTGGTAATCCAGAGGGTGTTTTCCTCCGCGTCCCACACGTCCTCCAGCCCCGCGGCGTCCACCATAAAGCGCACCGGGACATAGAGCTTCCACCCCACCAGCTCAGGCGGCACCGCCATGGAGACCGGGCCGCGCCCGGACACCTGGCCCTGGGTGATGCCCACCCGGACGGTGATGCTCTCCGCCCCGTTGCTGCACACCGCCGTCCCGGTGGCCGCATCGTAGGAGAAGTCATAATATCCCATCCAGACCGCCAGTTCCCGCATCGGGGCCATGGTGCACCCTGCTGTGCTGCGCAGGGGCATATCGGTCAGGGGAGAAATATTCCCCGTCCAGAGCCACATAGGTGGGAAACTCGCCGAAGCATGCGGCGCAGAGCCCCCGGACCTCCTCCGAGTCCACTGCCAGAACGTCATCCGTCCCCACACCAGTTACCACCGTGCCGCCCCCTGAATGGAGTTCCACCCCCGTGGAGCTCCAGGGACACAGGGCCGTGAAATACACCCCGTCGCCGGAGGCCAGCAGCTTCCCATCCGCCACCCGGTAGACCAGCGAACCGTCGGTCTGGCCGTCCACCGGGCAATCCTTGATGCGCCATCCCAGATCTATCTGGGGGGCCGCCTCCGGCAGGACGGTCAGGCTGGTGGCCGTCCATTGCTCCCGGTCAGCGCTTTGCCAGACGGTTCCGTCCACCAGCGCATAGCACACCCCGTCCACACAGGCCACGTTCTCCACCGGTGCGCCGAAGTCGTGCTCCCCCGTCCGGTGGAAGCTGCGATCCAAGAAAATGACCTTGTTGTTGTTCGGGCTGAACCGGTCTGCGCCGGTACCCATCATCCCCCGGCCGGTGACAGACTGACACATAAGATAGCCGTCCCCTGTCCAGCGGAAGGTATAGTCCACCCAGGCCGTTCCAACGCCCTCGGCGGGGTCAAAGCCCAGGTCGGCCTCCACCCATCCGGCGGTACAGGCCCCTGCAAAACGGCTGCCCCTGTAGTCATAGTAGTACAGCGAACCGTCATACGGGCTGTAGTAGACCACGGCTCCTCCCCCGGTCTCGGACAGGCGCATCATGTCAGGGGTCAGCTTGGTCTCCAGCGGCAGCCAGGAGTAGCCGTCTGTGGAGACCGCCAGCCCAAAGGGACCGTTGTTTCCGGGCTGCTCCCGGATAAGATAGCTGGTCACCTCCACGGGCTTACGCTGATTCTCCTGCTTGTACCAGGCCGTGCCGCTGTAGTAGACGCCGCCCTCCCGGCCCGGCTCCCAGTCGGTCCGGGTGAAGGCGTGCTCCACCCCGTCCACGGTGGCGTAGTAGGTGCCCCCCGCGTACCGGATATCGGTGACCGGGCCGTCAAACGCCTTGGCGCCGATGATGCGGAAGCCCTCGTCCAAAAGGGTGACCCAGTTGTTGCGGGGACTGTCCCCATATTGCTGGTGGGTGTCCTCCCGGGGATCGTCCAGCAGACTCTGGCGCATCATGTACTCACTGCCCGTCCACAGAAACTGGAACTCCTTGTGAGCCAGTCCGTTTACACCGGTGCCGTAGGCCCAGCCAGCACTCGCCCACTGGCGATCCAACTCCGTCCACGTCACCCCATCTGCGGAGCGGTACACGCCGCCTATGATGGTGTAGTACAGCACATAGTCCCTTCCGGTCTCGCACACCACCGGGCCCGCCATGGCCCCCAGGGGGCCGTCCCAATTGGGCCGCCCCGCCGCCAGCGCGGGAGTGACTAGGGTGAGAACCAACGCCAGGGCGGCAGCCAGCGCCGAAATTGCACGCCGTCTCATGTTTACCCCTCCTGAATTGCTGTGGTGAGGTAGAAGGTCTGCCCCGCCGCATCCCAGGTCACATCCGCCCCCGCCGCCTCGGCAAAGAATCGGACGGGTACACAGAATATGCCACCGCGCAGCTCGGCGGGCACCGCCAGCCAGTTGGTGGTCTTGCCGTTGACGGTAGCCTGGGTGCTGGCCGCGCGCACAGAAATGGTGTCCGTCCCCCGGGCGCATACCGCCGTCCCGGAAGAGCCGTCATAGTCAAAGGTATAGCCCAGAGCCTGGGCCATCTGCCGCAGAGGGGCCATCGTGCAGCCGCTCACCTGATAGAGGGAGATGGGGAAAGTCACCGGCTTGCCCTCTACCGTGACCCGCAGCAGCTCGGGCTGGGCAGCGGCCAGGCGCTGCTTCAACTCCGCCGCCGGATAGGTGTGGGACGCGCCGGTCTCGTAGCCATACCGGCTGTAGACCTCCACCCGGATGCCCTGGGGCACCGGATAGGCCTGCACATCCGCCATGTCGTAGCTGGCCAGGAAGGAGGTAAAGTCCGCCGTCAACTCCACGGCCCGCCCCTGTCCGTCCGTCACCCACAGCTCCCGGCCGCCCCGCAGGGTGAAGGTGAGGCCGTTCAGCGACGACCGGCCCCGCTGGATGGCCGGCGCGGTATCTTGCTCCTCCGGCGTGAGGGCCGTCCAGTGCCCCCCGTCGGCGGAGCACCAGGTGGGCCGCTCGCTCCCGAAGGGGCCGGCCAGGAACTGCGTCCCGTCGTACATGCCGCTGCCCAGGCTGCTCTCCGCCGCCCCGGCGGAGACCCAGCTCACCCCGTCGTCGGTGTAGACAAACTCATACCGGTCGTCCCGGTACACCGCGCCGTCTGCCGTCTGCCGGTACGCTCCGTAGGTGGTGCGGACGCCCACCGTCCGCGCGCCGCTGCTGCCCAGGATGCGGATGTAGGTGTCCCCGGCCCGGTGCTCCGCCGCCAGGGCGGGAATGCCCAGGGTGAGGGCCAGCGCCAGGGCCAGCAGGATCGACAGAAACCGTTTCATGAAAACCTCCTTTTCCGGCGGCGTGGCATTCCCGCCTTACGAATTCTTCTTACGGAATGCAAAAAACCGCTGTCCGAAGTAATTCAGACCGGTGTAAAGCACCATGCCCACCAGCAGGGCCACATTCTCCTGGATCTTCCCGCTCTGCCCGGAGAGGGCCCACAGCGCCAGAGGCTTGGCCACGCCGTAGGCAATGAGCCAGCACACCGCTACCGTCAGGGGCGAATCTGCCCACCTGGGCCCAGCCGCGCTCCTTATTCTGAAAGGTAAAGTGCTTGTTGAGGAAGTAGCTCAGCACACCGCCCACCACGTAATTCGCCGCCGAGGCTGTCCAGTAGGCCCAGCCCGCCAGGTTGAACAGCAGGAACATAACGCCCGCCCCCACCAGGGTGTTAAGCACTCCCACCATCAGGAACCTGGGGATGCTCTTGTCAATCAGCTTTTTCGCCATGCGCATCCTCCAGTACCTCGCGGAGCAGGAAACGGGGGCGTCCCTTGGTCTCCAGATAGATCTTCCCGATGTACTCCCCGATGACCCCCAGGGAGAGGAGGATCAGTCCGCCGATGGCCCACACCGAGCAGATGACGCTGGCCCAGCCGATGATGGTGGCTCCCGTGGCCCAGCGGACGATGGAGTAGATCAGCATGAGGATGCTGACGGCAAAGATGAGGAAGCCCAGGCCGGTAATGTAGCGGATGGGCTTGACGGACAGGGATGTGATGCCCTCCATGGCGAAGGAGAGCATCTTTTTCAGGGGGTATTTGCTCTCGCCGGCGAACCGCTCCCCCCGCTCGTACTCCACGGTGCCGGTGCGGTAGCCGATCATGGGCACGATGCCCCGCAGGAACAGGTTGACCTCCCTGAACTGGGCCAGCCCCTCCAGCGCCCGCCGGGACATGAGGCGGTAGTCGGCGTGGTTGAACACCGTCTCCGCCCCCATGAAATTCATCACCCGGTAGAAGCCCTCGGCGGTGAAGCGCTTGAAGAAGGTGTCCTTTTTCCGGGAGGAGCGCACGCCGTAGACCACATCGCACCCGGCGTAGTACTGCTCCACCATGGCGTCCACCGCGTCAATGTCGTCCTGGAGGTCGGCGTCCATGGAGATGGCCATGTCGCACCGCTCCTTCGCCGTCATCAGCCCCGCCAGCAGGGCATTCTGGTGCCCCCGGTTGCGGGAGAGATCCGCCCCGCAGAACAGGGGGCACCCGCCATGCAGCCGGGTGATGAGCTCCCACGTCCGGTCCCTGGAGCCGTCGTTGACAAACAGCACCCGGCTCCGCTCCGAGATTTTGCCCGCCGCCATCAGCCCTTCCAGCTTGGCCCGCAGCCGCCGGGAGGTCTCGGGAAGCACCTCTTCCTCGTTATAGCAGGGGACGACGATATACAGAATATCTGCCATCCGGTCTCCACTTCCTTGTCTTTGGTTTTGGTATCTGCCATTATACCCTCTTTGGACGAGAAAAAAGCCACCTTATGGTTCCCCGTTGCCAAACAGGGAAATATCCAGCACCGCACAAATGCGCATCAGCACATCCACTGAGGGCTTTTTCCGGCCACTCTCAATTTCGGCAATGAAGGGCTGGGACACCTGTACCAGCTTTGCAAGCCTTTCCTGACTCAGTCCCTTTTCCTTTCTCTTTTCCCTTATCAGAGTTCGGTAATCCATTCCAATCACTCCTTGCTCCTATTATAGCTAATAGCAATATCTTTTTCATCTATAGCTTTTAGCTATTGACTTTTTTCTTACTTTGCTATAATATAGCTATAAGCTATTTAGAAGGTGCTGATATGAATTCTTTCTTTCCTATCCTGAACTGGGCCGGGCTTCTTCTGCTAAAGGAAAGCTGTCCCACTGCACGCCTTATCAGGAGGCAGAGCGGGGCAGCCGTGCACAGTGGGCGGCGTTCAAAGCCTCCCACCCGGAGGCTTTGAACGAGGAGGTGCTGGATTTGCTTGACCGCTGCAATCTGGCTGCGGCCTGGGAGCGCGACGCCGCCTTTTGTCTGGGCCTCCAGTTGGGCCTGGAGCTGGGCGGCCTTGGCCGCTTCTGGGATACGGAGCCGTAGTGGATGACACTCCAGTATGGCGCGACAGCGTAGGCCCCGCCGGAGGCATGACAAGAAAGCAGTTGTCAAAAACTGCAACATGAAAGGTGCGTCAGCCCGGCACAAGACGGGCCGATGTGGGCAGAAGGTGAATTGCCCTAGAGGGGCAAGAGAGGCCGCCCTGGGGCGGCGGCCCCTACGCTAGGGGGATGCCCGCCTCAACGTATCACGGCGTAGGGGCGACCCTTGTGGTCGCCCGCGGGCGGCCATAAAGGCCGCCTCTACAGGGTTGCGGAAGCGCAGGCCGATGGGCTAGGGGTAAATTACGCCAAAGGGGCAAGGAAGACCGCCCTGGGGCGTCGGCCCCTACGCTAGGGGGACGCCCGCCTCAACGCATCACGGCGTAGGGGCGACCCTTGTGGTCGCCCGCGGGCGGCCATAAAGGCCGCCCCTACAGGGTGCGGAAGTGCAAGCCGATGGGCTAGGGGCAAATTACGCCAAAGGGGCAAGAGGGCTGCCCTGGGGCGGCGGCCCCTATGCTAGGGGGATGCCCGCCTCAACGTATCACGGGGGCGACCCTTGTGGTCGCCCGCGGGCGGCCATAAAGGCCGCCCCTACAGGGTTGCGGAAGTGCAAGCCGATGGGCTAGGGCAAATTACGCCAAAGGGGCAAGATAGGCCGCCCCTACTCCAGCTTGCGGCGCAGGTGCTCCACGGCCTTGCGTTCGATGCGGGAGACCTGCACCTGGGAGACTCCCAGCACCTTGGCGGTCCGATCCTGGGTCATACCCCGGAAGTAGCGCAGCAGGATGACCTGCCGTTCCCGCTCGGGCAGGGCGGCCACCGCTCCCCGCAGGGCCTCCCGCTCCACGATGGCCTCCTCCATGCCCTCGGTGCCCAGCACGCTCTCCAGGGTGAAGCCGTCCCCCGTCTCCATCTGGAGGGAGGCCACTGGGAGGTTTGCCTCCTCGGCGGCGGCGATCTCCTCCGGCTCCAGTCCGGTCTCCTCCGCCAGCTCGGAGAGGGCGGGCTCCCGGCCCAGGCGGGCGGACAGGCGCTCCCGGGCGGGCGGATGGCCCCCGCCCGCTCCTTCAGTCCCCGGCTCACCTTCACCGCCCCGTCGTCCCGGAGGAAGCGGCGGATCTCCCCGGCAATCTTGGGCACGGCGTAGGTGGAGAACTGGCAGCCGAAGGCGGGGTCAAAGCCCCGCACCGCCTTCAGAAATCCCAGGCACCCGAGCTGGTACAGATCCTCCGGGTCGGTTCCCCGGCCGTAGTAGCGGCGGACGATGCTCCAGATCAGTCCGGCGTTCTCCTCGATCAGCCGGGCACAGGCGTCGTTGTCCCCCCGGCGGGCCTCCTCCAGCAGGGCGGGTGTATCCGCTACGCTCACACGGGCGCCCCCATCCGGCGGGAGACCCTGCGCCGCAGGGTGACCACGGTGCCCTTTGCCGGGGGTGGAACGCACCTTCACGGCGTCCATAAAGCTCTCCATAATGGTAAAGCCCATGCCGCTGCGCTCCTCGGTTCCGGTGGTGTAGAGGGGCTGGCGGGCCTGCTCCACGTCGGCAATGCCCACACCCCAGTCCTTGACCTGGATCTCCAGGGTGTTATCCTCAAACAGCCGCAGTCGCATGGACACCTTGCCCAGCCGGTCGGGGTAGGCGTGTACGATGCAGTTGGTCACCGCCTCGCTGACGGCGGTCTTGATGTCGTTCACCTCGTCCAGGGTGGGGTCCAGTTGGGCCGCGAAGCAGGCCGCCGCCGTGCGGGCAAAGCCCTCGTTGGCCGAGCGGCTCAGAAAGGTCACCGCGGCCTCATTGATGGGTTTCATCTTATGTAAACCTCCCGTCATTCAAATTCCATGAGCTTGTCCAGCCCTGCCGCCCGGAGCACCTTGCCCGCCTGGGCGGGGACATGGACCACCTTGACTGCGCCGCCCAGCTCTCCCAGGCGGCGGTAGGCCCGCAGCAGCACCGCGATACCCGAGCTGTCCATAAAGGTCACGCCCTCCAGATCCAGGGTGAGCGACCGGGGCAGCTCCAGGTCGATCTGGCGGCTCAGCTCCTCCATGATGGCCCTCGCCCGGTGGTGGTCCACCTCGCCGCTGATGGCGGCCCGGAGCACCCGCCCCTCGCCGGTACAAGTCACTGCCATAGCTTGTCCCTCCTTGTTGACACAAAAAAACGCAGTATACCAAAATCTGGTATACTGCGATCATAGCACAGCCGGTATGCGATTTGCGTCGATCCCTTATCGCACCATTGAAAAGGTGGTAAAAATCCACCGCTCCCCCACCTGCTCGTAGAGGAAATCGTGGGTCTCGCTCCCCACCACGGAAAATCCCTGCTGCGGGTCCAGCACCTCCACCGTCACCCGAACGGTGCACCGGCCGGGCGTACCGTCCCGGAGTACCTGGACGGTCTCTTCGCCCTTGGTGATGTCCGCGCCGCGGCCGCCGTCGATGGTGTAGAGCGCACCGTCCAGCTCCACATACTGCGTCCCGTCCACGGGGAGCAGCTCCTCCACCAGCCCGTCGGAAAACAGGCTTTTCAAATAACCCCGCAGATCCGCCAGGGTTTTAATGCCCGGGTAGTCCACCCGGCAGTAGACCTGCTCCCCCACGGTTCTCTGGTCGTCACGGTCCAGCGGCATGGGCGCAATCTCGAACCAGCCCCAGGCCTCCTCCGCCTTCTCGTAGGCCGCCAGGATGGCCTCGTCCGCAGGCTCATCCCCCCCGGACGCGGGGGTGGAGGTTGGAGCCGGGGTCGGGGTCGGAGGTGGGACGGGTGTGGGGACGGGCTCCGCCTCCTCCGGCGTGGGGGCGGGCGTACGCAGGGGTGGGCTCGCCTCCGCCGAAGGAATGGGGCTGTCCGGGATGGTCTGGGTAGCCGGAGGCGTGGGCCGGTCTGCCGTGCCGCTGCTCTCCGCAGGGCTGGCCGGAACGCACCCCCAGCAGCCCGACAGCAGTATGACAAGAGCCAGCAACGGCATGAGTTTTTTCATGGAGCTTGGCCACCCTTCCGTTTTTATCCTGTGTTTGATCTATTCTATCCGCTGGGGACTTCCACCAGCTCGGCCAGAGGCATGGACAGCTGGGCGGCATGGGTGACCGGTGACCATGGCCCTGGGCGGTCATGGCGTCGTCGCTGCCCGCGTCGGTCATGCCCTCCACCTCACGTCGCTGGCGTAGGCCAGGCGCTTGAGGAAGGGAATCCCCTGCTCAAAGACGGCCCGCTCCAGGGGTGGAGACGGTGAGCTGCGCCTTTTTGGAGGGGGGCACGTTCATCTCGGCGCGGCGGGCGCGCACGCCCCGGATGGCATCCATGATCAGCTCCATGGCCTTCTCCTCCTCGGGGAAGTCCAGCTCGGCGCGGGTGCTGCGGCCACTGCTGGAGCATCAGGTAATCGCCCTGTGGGGCAGGGCCTGCCAGATCTCCTCCGTGATAAAGGGCATGAAGGGATGCAGCAGCTTGAGCATCTGGGTGAGCACGTAGCAGAGCACCTGCTGGGCCCGGAGCTTGCTGTCCTCGTCCTCCCCCTGGAGGCGGGTCTTGGTCAGCTCGATATACCAGTCGCAGTAGGAATCCCAGATGAAGTCATACATCTTCTGGGCCGCCACGCCCAGCTCATACCGCTCCATGTTCTCGGTGATCTCGGGGATGGCAGAGTTCAGCTTGGACAAGATCCACTTGTCCTCCAGCTCCAGCCGGTCGGGCAGCTCACACCGGTCGATGGTGAGGTTCATCATCAGGAAGCGGCTGGCGTTCCAGATCTTGTTGGCAAAGTTGCGCATAGCCTCACACCGCTCGGTGTAGAAGCGCATGTCGTTTCCGGGGGAGTTGCCGGTGACCAGGTTGAAGCGCAGGGCGTCGGCGCCGTACTTGTCGGCGATCTCCAGGGGGTCGATGCCGTTGCCCAGGCTCTTGGACATCTTGCTTCCCTTGTCGTCCCGCACCAGGCCGTGGATAAACACGGTGTGGAAGGGGGGCTCTCGGGTGTGCTCGCAGGCGGAGAAGATCATCCGGGCCACCCAGAAGAAGATGATGTCGTAGCCAGTGACCAGCACATCGGTGGGGTAGAAGTACTTGAAGTCCTCGCTGCTCCTGTCCGGCCAGCCCAGGGTGGAGAAGGGCCACAGGGCGGAGGAGAACCAGGTGTCCAGCACATCCGGGTCCTGCTGGATGTGGGTGGAGTGGCAGTGCTGGCACTGGGTGGGATCGGTCCGGCTGACGGTCATCTCGCCGCAGTCCTCGCACGTCCACACGGGGATGCGGTGGCCCCACCAGAGCTGGCGGCAGATGCACCAGTCGTGGACGTTCTCCATCCAGTTGAGATAGATCTTGGAGAAGCGGTCGGGGACGAACTTGGTCTCGCCGTCGTTCACCACCCGCAGGGCCTCGCGGGCCAGAGGCTGCATCTTCACGAACCACTGGGCGGAGATGATGGGCTCCACGTCGGTGCCGCAGCGGTAGCAGGTGCCCACATTGTGGGAGTGCTCCTCCACCTTCACCAGGTAGCCCCGGGCCTCCAGGTCGGCCACGACAGCCTTGCGTGCCTCGTAGCGGTCCATGCCCTCGTACTTGCCGCCGTTGGCGTTGACCACGCCGTTGTCATCCAGCACGCGGATGGAGTCCAGATTGTGGCGCAGGCCCACCTCGAAGTCGTTGGGGTCGTGGGCGGGGGTCATCTTCACGCAGCCGGTGCCGAACTCCATGTCCACATACGCGTCGGCCACAATGGGGATCTCCTTGTCCACCAGGGGCAGGATGCACTTCTTGCCCACAATGTCCCTGTACCGGCCGTCCTCGGGGTTGACCGCCACGCCGGTGTCGCCCAGCATGGTCTCCGGGCGGGTGGTGGCCACCACCAGATCGCCGGAGCCGTCCGTCAGAGGGTAGCGGATGTGCCACAGGTGGCCGGGCTTCTCCTTATACTCCACCTCCGCGTCACTCAGGGCGGTGACGCAGTGGGGGCACCAGTTGATGATGCGGCTGCCCTTGTAGATCAGGCCCTTGTCATACAGCTCGCAGAAGGTCTCCCGGACAGCCTTGGAGCAGCCCTCGTCCATGGTGAAGCGGGACCGGCTCCAGTCACAGGAGACGCCCATCTTCTTCTGCTGCTCGACGATGCGGTTGCCAAACTCCTCCTTCCACTTCCACACCCGCTGGAGGAACTTCTCCCGGCCCAGATCGTAGCGGGTCAGGCCCTCCTTGACGCGCAGTTCCTCCTCCACCTTGATCTGAGTGGCGATGCCGGCATGGTCGGTGCGAAGTAGACCGCCCGGGGATCGTCGTCCACGTCGATGGCAATTTCATCCACCCGGGGCAGGGGGGTGCATGACCAGCAGTTCCTTCTTCGCCCGGTCCAGCTTCCGCCGGGTGAGGACGTAGACGCCCTTGCAGCGCTCGTACTCCAGGGGGTCTACGAAGCGCTCCCGCTGGATGCGGGTCATGTAGAGCACATCCAACTGAGGGATGACGGCCTCCAGGCCGGTGACCTCGGTGAACCACATGCCATGCTCCCGCATAAAGGCCCGCATGTACTCGGGCACCGCCAGCTCACGGGGGGCGATGAGGAAAAACTTGATGCCCTCAAACTTGGCCAGGGCCTTGATGAGGGAGTGAACCGTGCGGCCGTTCTTCAAATCGCCGCACAGGCCCACGGACAGCCCGTCCACCTTGCCCCGCAGGCGGGTGATGGTGGTGAGATCCGCAGTGGTCTGGGTGGGGTGCATGTGGCCGCCGTCGCCGGCGTTGATCACCGGCACGTCGGAGTACAGGGAGGCCGCCTTGGCCGCGCCCTCCTTGGGGTTGCGCATCACCACCACGTCGGCATAGCCCGACACCATCTTGATGGTGTCCTTCAGGGTCTCGCCCTTGGCGGTGGAGGTGGACTTGGGGTCGGCGAAGCCGAACACCGTGCCCCCCACCCGCAGCATGGCGGTCTGAAAGGAAAAGTTGGTGCGGGTGGACGGCTCATAGAACAGGCTGGCCATCACCCGCCCACGGCAGGCGTCCATAAAATCGGCGGGGTGGTCCATAATATCACTGCACCGCTGGTACAGGGACTCCCCCACTCCGCCCTCGTCAGGTCTCCAAAGTCGATCAGATGCCGCATGACGCTTCATTTCCCCTTTTGAATTTTTTTCTATCGTATCATATTTCCCCGGCCCGGGCAAGAGCAGAACGGACAAATTTTTTACACTTTTTCTCCTCCGCCTTGTCAGTCCCCCCCGCCCTGTTAAAAAACTGCATCACATGATCTCTCCCGCTTCGCCTCATGCTATGAAAAACGGACGAAGCGGGGCGGTTTTATGGTGTGGTTTTGGTACTTTCTGATCTACAGTTTTCTCGGCTTTCTGGTGGAGGTGGCCTATGTCCGCCTGGTGGGTGGAGTCAAACGGGACCGGAAGTGCCGTCTGGTACTCCCCCATCTGCCCGGTGTACGGCCTGGGGGCATTGGCCATTCTCCTCCTGCCGCCTCTGGTCCGGGACAGCCTGCCCCTTCTCTTCCCCCGCCGCCGCCCTGGTGTGCACGGCGGTGGAGTATGTGACCGGGCTGTTTTATGAAAAGGTCTTTCGGGTATCCTTTTGGGATTACTCCCACCTGCCCCTCAATCTGGGCGGACGGATATGCCTTCTGTTCGCCCTGTTCTGGGGGGTACTGGCCCTGCTCGTCCTCCATGTGATTCATCCGGCGGCGGCCTGGCTG
>VOFI01004306.1_pt1 | contig 39456 bp, 60 predicted proteins | sample 5384131 | NCBI WGS metagenome assembly VOFI01 (sample SAMN12384728, study PRJNA508395) | human gut metagenome | isolation source: healthy gut H | host: Homo sapiens | reverse complement strand
ATCTAAATGTCCCGATTTAATAGCGACTCTTGAAGGAGCGACTGTCCTTGATCTCTTTTTAGGTTTGTCACCCGAAACAGCATTGACTTCTTCAGGCTTTTATCCAATATCTGACGGACTCCTTCGATATCTCCTCTTCACCCAATAACTGAAAGTTTTTTGCATGGTTTTCTCCTTAAATGATCGATAATCCTATCTCTGAGTTCTTCGTTAAACTAATTATATCATTTTACAGACTTCTTTATGAAGTCCTATATGCTAGAATGCGTCATTAGCTAAAAGACTTTTATCACCATATAAAAAACCTCCCACCGAAATTGATGATTTTTAAGATTTTCGTATAGCCACTAGCCAAGAGGATACTAGGATTTCGAAGCTAACCAGAAGGATAATCTGAGGAAGAGAGCTCTGAACCAGCATGAGAACAGCCAGACTATCGATCAGCATATGAGCGAGGATACAAGGGACAGCTCCTTTCGAGTACTCCTTGAGCGCTCCAAATAGGAAGGAATTCCCTAAAATCATCAGGTAAAAGATGAGATAGTTGGACGAACCTGCTGTAATCCAAGGGAGTTGATAAATAGGGATATGCCAGAGGAACCAGACAATGGAAAGAAGCATCATTTTAGGTATAAAGTGCTTATTAAAGGAAAGATGATCTTGTAAAACCAACGCCAACCGACTTCTTCTTAGACCGCCATATAAAAAGGTCCAGGGGAAATAAAGGAAGAAGGCCAAGAAGGAGTTCCCAGTAAAGCAAACGTTCATGAGCAGGATGGAAATCCCATAATAGATGACTGGGATGAAGAAAGCTAGTATCCAAGATAGGGAACTTTCTTTTTGAAGAAAGACCTTTTTTGAAAAAAATCACCCAAGGGAGTTAACTTCCCTCAACACAAGAGAAAAGACAGCCGCCATAATCATGGGAATCAAGTTCATTAGGATAAACAGTAGAGAGGCCCCCATACTACTCCTATCTGGGAAAAACCAAAGGATAACTTGCCCTACTATAAATGTAGCAAGGAGGGCAGTCAGTGCATACCAGATAGCGACTGATTGTTTTGAAATAAATTTGCTCATTTTTCTTCCTTTTACAGTTACATACTTCTTTCTTGCAATCCAGATTGCTAAACTAATAATAAAATTTTACTGACGATAGATAGCCATACCTCTTCATTCACTAGAATCTGAGACAAGGAATTGATACAGGCATGAGTCATGACACAGATCCATAAATTTTGCGTTTTTATGATACAAGGCCGATAAGATAAAGCAGTTAGTTAGCAAACCTACTAGAAACGGAAACAACTGAATGACACCTAAAGAACCATCAATGTAAAAGTAAAAAAGATGCCAACTAGACCAGGCTAAAAAGGTGATCAAAGTAGCTGAAAGATAAGGTATTTTTTTCCTGCAAAGTTGGTTGAAAGAAATAACGCCAGCCAATTTCTTCAATCCACCAAAAAGAAGGGCCTTGAAAAAGAGCACTACTGGCAAGACCAACGATTGAGTGGTGATCTTACCACCTAAGATAAAGGGAAAAAGTCGAGTAACAAGAAAACGAACACTAAACAATAATTAGCTAAACTGTCTTTGACTTGAAAAAATCTTTTTAAAACTTGTTTGAAACTAGATTGATGGTAACTAATACTGGCAAGACTACCCCCAAAAAACAGATGATAAGCCACCTACAATAATAGCGATGATCCCAAATGATGATGTAAAAATCAACCTTGACTCCTCCTGCTCTTAAAAACCACACCAGAAGGCTGACTCTAATACTTGACCAAAGGTCCCTAACAAATACATGGATAGGGGCTTGCTTTCTACTCATTCGTGATTCCTTTTCTATTCTTTCATCTAGTTCATGATCATTAGGTTTGGAGCATCCCTAATCCGCATCAACCCACAGATGGTATTGTTCACAATGGAGACATCGAAAGAGATAGCCACACATAGAACCATCCTTAACTAAGTATTCGGCCACATCCTGAAATTCATTACGTGCCTCGTATTCTGCTAAGACTTGCTCAGCAATGCCCATTTCTTCCAGTTCACTAGTGCCAACTGTCCCCAGATAGGCACAGTAGTCTTGGCAACAAGAGAGCCAATATTCGCCCTGCCAGCTACTATAGCCTGGAGTTTGACAGAATAGGATCTGGTCTTTTTTCCTTATCCATGACTCCTTGCCAATCAGCATCTTGGATAAACTCTGCTTCAAACATCTGGGCAAAGACGACCAGTAGAGATACAAGTTGGACAGAGATGTCTGAGCTCCTCCACACAATAGGGTCTCAACGCATAATAGATAGTGTGGTCTTCCCCCACAGGACAGTTCTTGGGCTCTCCTTCCTTAAAGGCACCCGTCGCTAGTGGATCCGGATGATAGCGGAAGCTTGGCAAGTCTCTGATCTTCTCCTTATGAGCCTCTTTTTTTCTTTTTTTCAGTCAAGGGGACGCGTAAGCGCAAAGCGATCTCCATGACTATAACTCATCTTTTCTAAGGTAAAAGTTTCTTAACTTGCTTTTGCGATCAGACTTGTCTACTAGCTCTGAGAAGAGAGCAAAGGCACTGGTATACAAGCCCAACTCTTGGTAAACATCCACTAAGACCTGCTTAGCTTCTGGAGTTTCCAGTAAAGCCAGCCGATCCGCAAATTCATAGAGAGCCAGCACGCTGGATGAATCCTTTATCTTGCTTTTGCCGCTTTTTAAGATGGATATATTCTTTCATAGAATCATTCATAGGACTACTCGCTTTCATTTTTTAAAGGAATCAAATCGTAGATCCTATTTCTACAGATGATTGTATTCTAACCTAGATCATGTACTTTAAACCCATACCTACCTGCATTTCGTTTGAGCTTCTCCACCAGCTCTTCATTCCGCTTGCTTTTTTTCAAAAAAGAAGGGAATAGTCTTTCCATTTCTAAGCTCGATATAAAAAGCATAGCGAGCCCCACCACCAGATCGTCCACGAAAAATTGCATAGGTGATTTGCTTGATCTCTTTCAGTGGGATCATTCGCCGACTGAAACACAGAGCGACATGGATATAGAAGATTCCATAGCTAATATGGAAGGGGTAAAGAAGGGACCTCCACTACGTCGGCTAGCTAACCAGCGACGAACGAATAACGTAATGCTGAAGAAGCCAATAAAAACAACACCTAATAATAGTGGTCCAGATTCTAAAATCTCCATTCCATTTTCTCCCTCCATAAATTCTAAATACACAGTACAATTGTTGACTCGGCTTTTAATCAGTATGCTTTTTAGTCTTTGTTAATAAGATGATGACATAAAGAGACAAATCCAAATCTAAAGCAACTAGTTCTAAATCTTTTAATCCTACAATGTGGGTAGGACATACATACTTGCTTCTACTAATAGAAAACCGATAAGAATAAGGGCTAGAGCAAAGTAGTTCCGTTTTTTATTCATCTTTAGGTCCTTTCCTTAGCTGAAGTTCACACCAACCTCAAATAGCTGAAAATTCTATTTGGTTTCAACCCATTTTCATTGTCCATGATAAAGGGCTTAGCCAGACCTTCGCCTGTGTAGTTCTGGTATTTGGTCTCCAAGTATTTGTAGACATCTTCCTTGGTCTCAAACTTGATGGCTTGATAGGGGCTCTTCAAAGGTCAGCTTCTCAACAAAGAGATAGCCGTCCTTGGCAGGAACCAAGACACCGACGTGCCCGACAAAAGGGGTATTGCCATCTAGGTTATCATGAACAATAACGGAAAGCATGCGCGCATTTTCATTGAACTTGAAATATGAGAAAAATACTCTTCCATCTTCTTGGCGTGAACCTTGACATCCGTTGTAGCTTCTGTCGGAACCCGTGAATACAGAATGTTAAAGGCTTCCTTGTCTGCCTCATCGAAGATCTTCCCTTTGTCAATGGCATCATTGTCCACGAACAAAAGTTCACTATCCGCTTTCATCTTAGGAATCTCGATGCGATTCTTCAACAAGGTATAACTATTGATCCGGCAGTTGGTCCCGACGAAATCGCCCTTCTGCTTGGTCCACAAGTCACTGATCTTCTCAACATTGTAGTCTGTTTTCTTGAACTTGCTGAAGTCACCCGTCAAGCCAACAGAGCCAACAATGCTATCATAATCCGTTACTAGACCAAAAACTTGTCTACACTTTCCTTATCCAAATAAGCAGACAAGAGAGCCCTCACTTCTTCGACACTTGCCTTGCTGTTAAGGTTGCTGTAGCTTCCCTTGTAGCGCTCCTTATCTGAACTAGATTTCTGCACAGTGGAACTTTCCTGCTTTTCCCTTAGATTGCTTTTGGTTGCTACCACAAGCCGCTAAAAAAGCAAGGATCGCCAAGGCGCAACTTGTAAGGAGCATGATTTTTTAGATGGTTTCATAAAATGTTCCTTCTCTATTGATTAAAATGTTTGTACTATAAATTTTTTCATATCGATAATCCTTCTCCTATATTATAGTTTAAAACTAGCTTTGCTCCAACTATTTTTTACGAAATGAGAAAAAGTTTATAAGTAGAAAAAAGAGCTGGCAAACTGTCCAGCTCTTCAATGATAATGAATCTTATTTAATCTTGTGTTTGTTCATCTTTTTCTTCAAAGATAGCTGTCATAATTTTGCGGGAGCTCTTCGCCTTCTTTTTTCAGGAAGGTCCCCTTGACGTTTTGCCACCGCATAGAGTTCAGGGTATTGCTTGGCTACACGCTCAACTGTCTTGGTTGTCGCATGCCCTCTGACAAAGAAAGGAATGCGTTTGATCCATTCTTGCGGTACAAGGGCAAGCAACTTCTTCGTGCTTCTTTATCAGAAATCTCAGCCGTACTCAATCCTTGCTTGATTTGTTCTTGTTCTTTTTCTGTAAAATCTTTTTAATTCCATAGTAAACTCCTCATTTGTTTATCTAAGGACACATTATACACCTATGTAGAGGAAAGTACAACTAAAGAAACTGAAAAACAGAGCAAGGGCAAACAATACCTAATTGTACTTTTCTATTTCCTTTTCTAATAGACTGAGCATACTCTCATGGTGCTCTTTAACACAGTCATTATCCCATTTTCGATCATATTTCTTGACCAAGTCACTCATCACCTTTAATTTGGGACTTTGCTCTATTATATTTGGAAAATGTTCAACCTTCTCAATTGGAAACCGATTTGAAAACTTTGAATTTTGCTGAAACGGTGATGAGAGCAAGATTCCCCAACAGATCTCTATTTTCAACAGTCACTGAATTATCACCGTTAATAGGGTGCTGAGGGAAGAAGTGTTCGATAGAATTTCTGAACTGGAATTGGAAATTGCTAAATTCAGATGCTCTATCCCTTGCCAACAGATAATCCAAATAAGTAAAGACAATCCGATCGATACTGAACCCACTTCGATTTTGATAATCTGAAGCTTCAATTTTTTGACAGCAATACTTTTTCTAAGGTAGTGATAAGAAGTTTACCATCTTGCTCTTTTATTCACATTTGTCAAGACTCTAGCAATCCAGTGCATGGTCTTAGGGAAGTATAGGTCACGCGCAGGCAAGATTCTAGGAGTCGTAATTGTTGATTATCCATTCCTTCTTCTTGATCCGTTGAGTCTAAAGTAGACTTATATCTCCCCTTTTTATCCTCATACATGACGAGCTTTTGTAAAGACCATTTCCCTTCGACTTTGTATTCACCGATATATTCCCTTTTAATAATATAACGATCAAAGAGATACCGATACTTCAAAAGAGCATAGATAAACTCCAAGGCCTTTTCTTTACTAGCCCATCTGTCCTTTAATAAGTCAAGGAATCGCTTATCATCTAATCCACTATCACGATCCGTCTCAGTCATCTCCATGGCTTCATTGACCTGCAAAAGAAAATTTGGAAAGTTAATGATAGACTCAAATCGTTCATTTTTCTTCTTCTATCATCACTTTGATTAGACACAGTAGGATCCGGCGCTTGCAAGATAGTTTTTAAGGTAAATTTAGTCTCATCACTGTTATTTTCTGCATTAAAAATGTCACGAAGATCTGAGAAGTCAGCCATCCTCAGCATATCCCAATTTTCACTAAATAGTTTTTCACGTATTTTTATCGGAAAACCATCTGAAGATAGTTGTCCATTTGTGCACAAGCATCCCAAATCGTAGTCGCAATTAGTTTATCTCTTTTGTCTTCTTCGCTGAATCCATTTTCAGACTTGATAGCACCCAAAATCTTTTGCTTTCACAATTTCATGGAGTTCCAATTGCTTTCCACGAGTATTCATGATCTCAAAAATAGTGATTCAAATCGATATTTTGAGGAACCTGAGTTCGGATGATTGTTACAGTAGAAAACTTATCTCTAAAACCGTTTTTATAATCATCATTAGCGTTTTTGCTCTGGAAATATTTCTTTATTATTTCATAGCCTTCTACTAACTCTTCTGAATAAAGAGAAGACTCTTTACTATCCATTACAGTTTCGATCTCACCTAGAGTGATGTTCGATTTTTCTCTAGCTTCAAATTTCAAAGGATTTCTTTCTACAGAAGGATGATCCAGATAACGAAGAAGCAAAAACAAAGTAGTTAAGCGTTGTTGGCCATCGATTACTTCATAAATTCGAGGTTGGACCTGATTGACCACTAAACTGCCAAGGTAATATTTACTTGAATTAGTTTCGTCAAGATCATCAATATCCATTAGCAATTGCTCAATTTCATCTTTTCTCCATGCGTAATTTCGTTGGTAAATTGGGATGACATAGTTGACATTTTCAAAAACATTGTCCACATTCAATTCATCTGGTTGAATATACTTTTCACTTCTCATTAGACTAGTCCTCCTCTCCAAATACTTTATCATAGAGTTTTGATAACGTTTTTATTCAAGTTGGAATTTGGAAAGCTTCCCTGGAAATAAAATCTAGCACAATGGTATCCAACCCTATCGGATCCTGCATTTCAGAAATCAAGGCAAAGAGATTCAATCCTTTATTGATACGATCCGATTGTCCTTGTGCGTACTTATTCACCGATTCTCTATAGACTGCTTTCATGGTCAATCTTAGAGAATAAGCCCATCTATGTAGAAAAGACAATCTTGCAGGTGTCAATTCCTTCATACTGAATTTGTCGACATAGAACATCAAAATATTTATGAAGAGATTATAAACATAGAGATCACCAGTTCCGTTTTTTATGACCTCTTCTTCATTAAAGCTACTATCGACCAAGTTCACAATCTCTCTATAGAGGTTGGCATAATGCAAGGTGTATGAAAAGAATCTCTTTCCAGCAATCAAGGGTTGGGTTAACTGGAATTGATTCAAGGAATTCAGTTGTTAGCTCATACACTTTGTCAGCATTAAAACGTTCAACATAAAGATGAGAGGCTTTAGCATAAGTCGCAAATGATGGGGATTCGAAGGTTTAATTCCTTTAAATGTTTGAATATCTTTAGTAGAATAATGAAGGCCATTTTTGTTCTTATACCATCTCACTAAGGGGGAAGAGATTGTCCGCAAAGAGATCCTCCTCCAGTTCGCTTTTGATTTTTATTTTTCCCAAGCTTGTATGATCTCAATCTTATCACTTTCAGATTCATCATTCATTTCTCTCAAATGATAAGATTTCAACAAATCATGTGGAGAGAGAGCCTTCCCCGAGAATTTGGGAGTCAAAAATTGAAAGGCTTCCTGCTCATCATTCGTGATAATCCTTACCAATGAACAGTTATCAAGAAGATAATCAGCGTACTTCTAACTTCTTGTCTATCAAACTCTCTTAGCTTACGTTTGATGATTTGTAGATTATTCACAATTGCTTCTCTAGATAGCTCATTATATTCCTCATTCAGCAAGGATGAAAGATTAGCATATGATGTCTCTTGAAGTATCTCATACACCACAAATAAAAGAATAGAAAAAGTTGTTAAGCGCCGCTGGCCATCGACAATATTAAGTTTAGAAGATGCGTCATTTCTGTTTCTATGGAGTACAACAGACCCCATTCGATATTCAGGAATTCTATTCTTAAACGCCTCATAAGTATCTGTGATCAGTCTAAGTGCTGATTGTGTTCCCCAACGATACGGTCTCTGATAATTAGGAATCGCTAACCTTTCTGCCATCATTTCTCTAACACTGACAATGCGCAAATTTTCATTCAAGTTTGACATTGAACAACTCCTCTATCTACTTCAATTTCTTTAAATACGGTTTTATATCACTCATTATAACATTTTTAAGAAGTCAACTCAAGAGTGATGACGATCTTTTATTTTTTATTTATGACAAAAAAAACAGCCAACCAATGGGTTAACTGAAAAATTATTAAGTTAATTATTAGAAGAATCAGTATCCAAATTTACTTTAAATCGTACTTCCAGTCTTCTCCATCTTGGTAGAAAAAAAAATTCAGACAGGTCTTCTTCAAGAAAATACGAAGCATATCCTCCATATCTAAGGAGAGGTCTAGATTTGGCAATTTTTCAGGTCCTCCCACCAGACTTCCCCTTCAGAGGATATTAAGTCTCCTTCAAACTTTTCTGTCTTATAAAAAGAGAACTGCATAACGAATGCCGTCTTCTACCCAATCTTTCATTCCACAAATCTGGGGAGAAGCAATCCTTAAGCCAGTTTCTTCCTTCACTTCACGGATTACTGCTTCCGTAAATGATTCTCCCTTCGACATGACCACCAGGAAAGGTTATGCCTGGCCAGTCCTCTTTTTACGATCCATAACAAGAACTCTATCGCTGTCTCTTACCATACAAAGATTTGTAAACTCAACAGTCTCATTCATACAGATACTTCCTAACTATGTTAGTCTTTTTTTCTTTAAGGATAGGATAAACAATCTGTACCCTATTCTTTTTTTAGTTGACTTGTGTATGGGCAAGCAAGTCTCCCCTAGATGCCTCTTATCTTTCCTAAACATCGTCATTGCCAGTAGCAAAACTGCGAGTAGAGTCGCCGAAATAGAAAGGATAATGAATAACACATCAAAATTACTATAGAAGCCATGAATCGTGCCCATATGACCGAGTTGCCAAGGTAAAAATTTGATGACATTTCTAATCAAGCTAGCCTGCACTGTTTTTTCTGGTAGACCAGTTCAAGTCCCGCTTTTACCTTCCCAAAACTGCCATCATTTTTATAATCCAAGAATGTGAACAAGGAGCGTGATTGGCAAAACAGAGGTGAAAAATACAAGCCACTGCGACTGAATTTCTGTAAACTCTGGGACGCCATTAAAAAAAAGATGATGTAAATAAGCATCGAACCTAAAAATAGAAGAACTAAATAAGCTAGAATGAAAAGATAATCAAACAGAAATTCTGTCATTCTTTTTTTAAACGGAAATAGGATTGATTGCTAACATCTTCATCACTGTCTCCCCCCTTTCTCATCTCCTATTATAATATAAGGGTGCAAATAAACCAACCATTTATAAAAAGAAGCCCAATTTTTGATTCCAGTCTTCTTTCTTACTAATTTTCCCTATAAATAACAAAGCCATTTGGTTGAATGATCAATAGATCATCGGAAATGCTCCCATGACTGATCAGATCTGCTTGTTCTCTTTCTAAGACAAAGTCTGTCTTCGAGTGGTTAAAGTAGGCTTTGAGAATGTGACCTTCATGCTTTGCCATTCTACTGCTACTACATCTGGCTCTACTTCTTCCAGACTCACTTTACCATACTGAATCATGCCCGCTACTTCTTTTCGGAGTTGGATCAAGTCCTTCATAAAATTCAGCATATCATTGTCCGCTGACACGCGCTCCCATGGCATGACACGGCGGCAATCTGGGTCTGGATCACCGATGAGGGCTAGCTCCGTTCCATAATAGATACAAGGCGTTCCGCGTTGCAGATAGAGGAAGGCGAGGGCAGACTTGACAGACTGAAGATCGCCTTTGGCCGTCGTCAAGATGCGCTCTGTATCATGCGAGTCCAAGAGGTTGAACATCACCTCAGAGATCTGTTGCCTGTAGTACATGGACTGGCTATTGATCTCCCAAATGAAGCGCTGGGTCTCCTTATGGCCCCGCAGGAATAATCCTTGATACTTTCAGAAGGGGATAGTTCATCACCGCATGAAACTCATCACCATTGAGCCATGGTTGGGACGAATGCCAGATTTCCCCGAGAATATAGAGGTCTGGCTTCTTAGCCAAGACCGCCTTACGGAAATCTCGCCAGAATTGATGATCGATTTCATTAGCCACATCCAGCCGCCAAGCATCGATATCAAACTCTTCAATCCAGTATGTCGCAACCTTCAAAAGATAGGCCTTCACCTCTGGATTAGCCGTATTGAGCTTAGGCATATAGCCCGCAAAGGCAAAAGCATGGTAAGACAAGTCGCGACTATTCCACAGATTTTTCTGAGGGAGACAGGGAACTTTTTAATATGGAACCAATCCTTGTAAATCGAATCCTCCCCGTGTTTGACCACATCCTGCCATTAGGGGTGAATCATAGCCAATATGGTTGAAGACGGCATCCAGCATGATCTTCATCCCACGCGCATGAGCCTCTTTCACTAGTTTGCGGAAGGTCTCTTTATCACCAAAATGTCGATCAATTTCAAAGTAATCAATGGTGTCGTATTTGTGGTTGCTTGGTGATTCAAAAAATCGGGCAAAGGTAGAGCCCTGTAATTCCTAGATCCTGCAAGTAGTCCAAGTGATCGATGATTCCCTGCAAATCTCCACCAAAGAAATCCAACATTGTAGGGGCAATTGACGCATCCCAAGGACGGACACCTTCTGGGGAAATGGCTGGATTCCCATTGGCAAAACGCTCAGGAAAAATCTGATACCAAACTGTCTGAGCCACCCAGTCCGGAACAGCACACCCATCAATCTCATGGATAAAAGGAAGCTTAAAGCCGTTCATGACGAAGTCCAGGTTCTCCTTGTTATAGGCTGCCACACCCCGGTCTCCATACAAGATCTTCTCTCCATCTGTGTCCTCTAATTCAAAGAGATACTGGATCCGGCATGGCTGACAGATACCGACACTTGCCAATAATCAAAGAGGTCGTCGGTCGTCACCTTGTCCATTTCCTTGGTTACCTCATATAGATCCTCTATAAAAATAAAAGGATCCCCATAATGCAAGACAATCCGTTTGATATCCTCTTTCTTGGTCCGGATGCGAATATGGAGCTGGCCATCCTTATAAAGATAGGCGTACTCCGATTCAGGCCGGTGATAAATCGCTGTTAATTCCATCTATCTCGTCTCCTACTTTCCTTTCTTTTCATCATTCATCCGTTTATGCAAACGATTACACAAAACTCACTCTAGTATACAACTTTAGAAAAAGCTTTGCAAGATTCTGAGAGATTATTTTAGACTACTAACTATTTAAGATTGTAATGCAACACAAAAAGCCCAGCGATTGGGCTTAAAGATCTTTGTTGAAGCAATGACTTTACATTATAAGCATCACTTTATACTGTTTCCTACTAAAATATACTACAGATCTATATTTCTGTTAATAGTTTATTGAACAGTTGTTCGAGTTTACTAGTATCTCCATAAACTGTTCCATCCATATATAAGTGATAGATATCATCATCTAAACCAATTGAAATTTCACATTCATAGCCTTTCATCAAAGCTAAAGAACGGATAACTTCTCGTTGAGTACGACCATTTCCTTCTCTAAATGGGTGAAAATAATTTAGATTATCTAATATCTCAGCTAAACTTTTACAAATCTCAATTTTATTATTTGCGTTAAGTAGATAGTTTGAAATCAAAGTATTTAAATATTTTTCTGCCATATCAAAAGACTGAACTGGCATAAAAGCATTTCCACTTTTAGAGATATTTACTTGACGGTATTGACCTGCCCAAGTATACATCCCTTCAAAAAGAAACTTGTGAATCTTTAAAATATCTGAAACAGTATTTACTTCAATTGGATTAATAAACAGTTTTAAACTTTGGCTTGCTACTAAACGATATTCTAATTCTCGTGCTTTATTATCATTTTTCTCATTAAATTTATTTATGAGAACAGATGAATGGGGATAGGTGGATAAATTATCAGGGTCTATATAATCATACCCATCATATATTTTTCTGACCATTATCCAACTCCTAATGCAACTGCCTCTTCTTCTCAGTCGCTCCACGTCTTCTACCGTGGGATGCCATCCTTCAATCATATTGGTGCTAAGAGCAAACCAGACGCTCTTAAAAACCTTTTTTGTTGTCAAAAATCACACCCATAATCATCATTTTTTTCTTTATCTACATCTAAGGTCATATTCTACCTCCGTCCTATTATTATAGCATATTTTCAATCATTTTAGTTCTCCTATTTTGAACTTACCCTACACAAAAAGCCCAGCGATTGGGCTTTCTCATCATCTAAATGACTGATACTCATTCCTTACTTGTATGCCGTTTTCCAAGACTGAGCGCTTGCTCTTCTGACATTTCAACTACTTTGGCAAAGTTAGTATTTCGTGGCATGCTATCCTTAGAGTACCAATAAACATCAGCACTTCCATTTCTGGCCACATAAACAACTGGAGCCAGTTGACGAGTTGGCGCTACAGGCTCGACAGGTTGAACGGGCTGTGCAGGCACTGCTGGCTGACTCGGTTGAGGGGCTTGACTTGGTTTCGTCTCTACAGAAGGACTGGCTGGTTGTGGTTGACTACTTGGTTCCGTCGGCACTAAAGATGGCTTGGCTGTCCCCTTCAGATAGTCAATGGTCGCATTCTTAGAATAGTTGTCCAAGGTCAACGGTGGTGATCCCATAAGCATCTACCGACTCTTTGGGGACTACTTAAATGGATAGGCAGAAGGTTGCCATCTCGATCAATTCCTACATATTGCAAAGGTCACTTGCCGAGGATCAATTCATCCCCCGTATAGCCTGGCGTTCCCTTATAATCTAGCCAATAATTGGGGTGGGTGGCCAGCCAGCTATCGAGCCGTTTCTCGTAGTAGAGCATGCCCTCCACATTACTATCCGCTGTCCCTTTATAATTCCCCGTATTGGTCCAGGCAGTTAGAGGAACCAGATTTTTCCCTTCATCGGTCAGTCCACTAAATTGATAACCAATCAGATGCCCTCTGTGGAACAACCAGGCCTTCTTTCCCTTTGTTTCCATAAGCGATCTTATAATTGTGCCAGCCAACCGGATTATAGCTGAGCCGTGGTTCTCTTTTTTTCTTTGGCTCATCCTTGTCCTGAAGCTGAATATGGGCTGAGGTCGCACGACCTAAATGATCCAAAATCCCCCAGTACGAGCTGCTTACTGCCATTAAAAGGCAGTAGATGAAGGCTCTGGTAATCGAGGCCCGTTTGCTGGGCTTGAGCCCCTTTGAACAACGGCCATGGACATAAAAACCGAGACCATCGCAACAATAACATTTTTCAAAAACCGTTTTGTAACCATGATTGAAACTCCCACATTTCTATCTAGTGATATTATAGCAGAAAAAGCGGATACAGACATAGAAGATGGGCAATTTATTCTCCTATGTCAATTAGATTTTATAATGAGTTTATTTTTACTTTAATATTCTTTAGTATTTAAAATAAGGACTATTATTTTAATACATAAAATAATACACAGCTATTCTAAAACAACTTATATTCATACCACTCTTCATCTACTTTCTGAAATCCCAAAGCCAAAAACATTCTTTTGACTTTGAGTATTAAAAGGATAAATTTGAGCAGAGACCTGTACCATTTCTTTCTCTTTGGCCAGTTGTATCATTTCAGAAATACATCGTCTTCCGATATGTAAATTCTGATACTCTTTGCTGATCACTATAGAAAGCTCTGAATTATCTTGAAGTGTCACATCTCCAACTAACACTCCCTCATATTGGATATAATAGCAAGAACCATGTGAAGATAGGTAATCATACATTTTATGAAGTTTTGTTACATCGTAAATCTGATCAGTATTATCCACTTGTTTGCAAACCTCACTATCTTGATACCAAAGAAGGAGATCTCATCATTCTATAATAGGGAATAAGTACTATCTGATCGTCTACTATTCTATTCATACTTACTCATTTCTTTCATCATAATGGGTTTCCATTTACTTTTTAGCTTAATCTTAATAAAAATATCCAGTCTTATCTCTGATGGATCTACTCCCGAATCACCTTTGATTTTTTTTTCTATTTTTGCAATGAAACTACTCAAGAAACTGATAATGGTAATCAGCCCAATGACAAGAGGGAAAATAAAAGTGAAATACATTTCAAAAGCTTATCTTATTTTCTTGTAGCAATCCTGTTCTCCAAAGACCAATCGCAACAAAAATAGCTAGTCCCATCACAATCAAAGTTTGAAGGAAAGTTCTTTTAGCATTTTTTTCTTCGCCTCTCCTACTTCATCTTCTGAAACCTCATAGATATCGAGTTCCAAACGATGAATCACTTGCTCTTGTTGGTACAGAGAGTAGCAAAATACTAAAACGTGATCACACTGACATAATCCGTAGTAAACATGAAACTGAGCAGGAATCCAAGGATAATTCCCGACATAAAGAGCATGTACATGTTGTTCCCAAAGGTACTCAATTCTTTTTTTCCTTGTATTCGTCAAGCTCACCTGTAATATCGTAGAAGGCTTTAACACATTTCAATTGCCAGTTTTTATTCATCATCATCGATCCTCCAAAATAAAGAATTCAAATCCGTCCCAAGCTCTTTTGCCAGATTGATACAGAGATCTAAAAGAAGGGTTATACTTCCCATTCTCAATCATATTAATCGTTTGCCTTAAACTCCAATACTTTTGCCAAAGCCAATTGAGAAAGACCAAGATTGACTCTGTATTCCTTCACCCGGTTCACTTGGCACCTCCTAATCACAAAATGTGTCAAATATATTTGATACATTTATTTTACAATATTAGTTGTTTAATGTCAACTATATTCGACATCGTTTTCTAAAAATATTTTCTCAATTTTAAAAAAAATTGAACTGCACCCCAAAAGTTAGATTTTTTTCTGTCTAACTTTTGGGTGCAGTTCAGATTTCAAAATATTATTTTTAATTCTATTATTTGAATGTATGGTAAAATAACTAAAATAATGCTAAAATCAACGTTAAAACGATAAATGCCACGCAAAGTAGCAAAAATAATGAAAATGCAACCTCTACTTGCTTGTGCTGTAATCATCGTTTATTCTATACTAAAATCAGTCATATTGCTACTTTATGACAAATTACATCATAGAATATAGAGGAGGTCATACAACATGACATTTGCTGAAAAATTAAAATCCATACGTAAACAAGTAGGGATGTCACAAGAACTTTTAGCTGAAAAAATCGGTGTATCAAGACAGGCTGTAACAAAGTGGGAAACAGGTGCTGGTATTCCAGATATCGAAAATATGATATCCATCTCAAACCTATTTAACATCTCTATCGATGAGCTAATCTGTAATGAAAGAACTAGTCTTAAGACAAGCGAATATCTTTTGAGAGTATCACAGAGTATGATATCGATAAGATCAAGAGCTATGATATGAAATTTGGAGGCGCAGAAAAGTTTGTATTGTCCGGATACAAGGGAGAAAAGATTCGAGTTCGTCTGGTATCTAATCTTCTTTCTACACTTCAAAATGATTTTAAAGTAAAAATTGATGATAGTAGAAAAAGAATTGACCTAGATGTAAAAACGTTACAATGGTGTAACAGAGGCAACGGCTAAAGAAACGGTCAGTATCTTTGTGCAAATCCCAACTCGCTATATTAGTCACATTGAATGTGCGGTTCGTGCAGAGTCTGTAGAAATTCACTCCCTAGAATGTGACAATATCGAACTTGACCTTAAAACATCTCGTATTACCCTAGAAGATATTTCAGGTAAAGTAAAAAATAAACTGTAATCTTGATATGGAAGTATTATGTCATTCATTAAACGGTGAAATTGACATTAACCAGATTTCAGCAACGTCCAGAATTCGTATTCCTGAAAACAGCCTATTCACTGCTGTTACCAAAGGGATTGGGACAAACATTTATTATGAAAAAATGGGCAAAAAAACTGAACCATTTCGATTCACCCGATGCAGATAATATAATTGAATTGAATGGTATTAAGAGTGAACTGGTTATCTATACAACTGAAGAAAGAGGGTAACTAAATGAATGTAAATTATTTAAAAAAGATACATCATCAGTTCTTATGTCCTTGTTTGGGCACCTCATTATTTTTGTAGCAGCTCCTGCAAGTTTAATATTTAAGGTTCCACCTGTTATCATGTGGATTGTACGAAATATCGTCGCATGGTCTCCATCATACCTTCTTTTTATTTGGATGGAAGTATTTCAGGACTGATGAGAAAAGAACAACTTTCCCTTAAGCGGTGTTTCTCTGCTAAAGTGTCGTTACTCCCACTTCTATCTTCATTTGGTCTTACATTTGGGCTCAGTATTTTATCACTCTTCCTCTACTCACTTATGACCCAAAAAACAATGCTCTCCTACATCAATCTAGGAACCGTATCATTGCCACTAAGTATTTTCTTATCATTTACATCAGGTCCGACCGGAGAAGAATTAGGGGTGGCGTGGTTATATGAGAGAAGAATTTAATAAAAATATCATTTTTTTAAAATCCTCTATTTACCAAGGCCTAGTCTGGTGTTTCTGGCATACACTTCTGTGGGTTGTAGATTCAAAATTTACGGACTGGCGGGCGGTTCCTTATATTATTGCTAATATAGTTGTGATTACATCTATTACTATTTGTATGAATATTATTTTGGAAAAATATAATAATCTGATTTATTCTATTTTCATGCATTTTGGCTTTAATATCGTTTATGTATTTTTGGATGCTGATATCGGATTTTTATCATTTTGACCTTGCTATACCTACTTATCACACCGATTGCAATTCATATACGAAATAAAACTGTAGAGAGATTATAATGGGAAAAATCCACCATTAACCGTACAAAATTTTAAGCCCATTCTGAGAAAAAGCCAACAATTAACTTTTAAAATGAAATCACTTGCAAATTCCTTAGTTAGTCATTATTTAATCTATCGCTATTTCACTCTATTACTGTTTCAGTAACAAGCTTACCCAATCAATAGTTCGAACTAAATATTTCATTTCGCAGAATCATAGAGTAGGCTCTAGGATTTTCAGTGATCTTGCGACAGTGACCATATCCTTGCCAAATATGAAATTTGGCTTGAGGATACTTTGGGGGAGAACTTTTTTAGCAGCTATCAAAAGTCGAATTCTTTTGAACCATAAAAAGAATACACAACTTTTTTGTTCCTCTGGCGTAGGTTGGGCAAATCCACAAATGCACAATCATGGGAAATATGTTTGATGCTTTCTTCATCCATAGCAATGAAAGAATCTGCCATCATCACTCCTTTTTTCTCCATAAAGTGAAACCATCTTTCGAACAGCTAGATCTATGTTGCGTATAGCTTTTCTATGTTTTTTAGCAATAGGTACCTAGTAAATACATCAAGCAAAGCTGATTTTGTCCATAAACTTACCCCCTCAAAACAAGTTTCCCAAACTTGATATCCTTTATGATTCAATAATAATTGCAGTAACACAACTCCACCCAAGGAAGCACCGAACGCTAAACGCAAGTCTTTAATATGATGATCCTTTAAATATTCATAAATCATTTGGCTTTCCTTAAGAGCCGACTCGTAAGTATCCGAAGCTGATCGCCCATGTGCAGACAAATCCGAAATAATATATCTAAACTCTTGTCCCATCTGATCTGCAATCAGCGATTTCATCCCTTTGTGCAGAAGATAACATTGGATGGATTAATAATATCGTCTCCTTCTGATTAGAATTAAGATCAAGAATGTTCATTTTTTTTTTCCACCAGATTTCCTTCCTTTACTACTCTTCTTAAGTTTCATCCAGATAAATATTGACTGCTAGGTATTCTTGCTTTTTAGCATAAGCAAATACATCTGAGGCTCTAATATAATCAAAAATATTTTCCTCGATATCTTCGTCCTAGGTCGTGCTTCACTGAAGATTTGATTATCTTCACTAGCTTCATAGAAAATATCAAAGGTGAACTTGATAAAACTCTTCATCTTCATTTGGAGCTTGCCTTACTAACGATAGTTGAAACAAGGGTTTATTAGATATAGCTGAATATGCCCCTGTCTCAAATAAAATCATCTCATCCTCAATAGGAACACTACACAAATCTTCAAAGATTTCTACCATATCCTCTAAAGGCATCTTATCAGTGATTCTATCTTTTTAAAATTCAAGTGATTGCTTCATGCTTTTCCTCTTTCTACATAATTGCCATCAGAAACTAACTTAAAATTAAAAAATGACTTTATAAATCAAAGTAGTATCTCCTTATTGGAGTTGCTACTATAGATGCCATAAAAAACTATACCGATGACAATCCATAGCCAGATATTCCTTTGGGCCTATTCGATGACAAAAGCACTAAAATAAAAGGATCACCCAAAGTATAGACAGATAGAGAGATCCCACACCTAAAAAAAAAGCCCTGTCATCAAGTGTAGGGAAATGGTTCCCTGATAAGATAATTTCTCTAAAATAAAATAAGAAAACAATCTCTCGAATTCACTTAACTTTCTTATCTAATCTAGATTTTAACTCAATAGAATGACCAATATAAGCTTGAAAAAAATCTATTAAAAGGAGAGAACCCCTACTCCCTTCATTATACTACATAAATAGGATAAAAGACTGAACCATATAGTTTTCACCTTGGTTTCAGTCTTATTTTTTTTAAGAGCCACGTTGTAAAATGAAGGTGCAACACAAAGTTCCTCTCATCCTACTTATAAAAATCTTGACCCAATCCTGCTTTGCACTTAGGATACGAGCAACATACACTGTGTGCTTCTCCATATAATAAAATGTAAGATAGTTCTCTATTGGCATATAACATTAGGGTTTTCCATCATTCGTCATCTCACCATACCCCCGGCGATACCAGAGGACATGCTTCTGGAAACAGTTCTAGGGGTCTCAAGAGCGCTTAATAGCAAATCGACTTTTCTGCGAATTTGCTGGCTATAAAATTCACAAGAATATAGTCGTGAATGTCACGCAAGTCCTGCTTAGCACGATCTGCAAGACCTGATAGCGCTTCAAGTTAGTCAAGACTAAATTCCTTTCTCACATCGGCTACAGAAGTAACTTTTCCCTTGAGCGATTTCCTGGTGCCCCACTAAAATCTCCTTCTTCAAAATCCTCAAAGCCACTTGATACTGCGTGTTCTGCAAATCACTTGAAACAAATTCTCTTGGATCCACAGTCCGTTAGCAATTTTTTCGAAGTGCTTGCATTTAGGACATCTGACACAGAAATTTTTTCATCAGCAAGTACCTCTTTTGTTTTCTGGTAAAAATCTCATCTGCTCGAAAATTCACTGCTTTCGTGTTTGCCATTTCTACCTCTCCTTTGTACATACAATTTGTATATACATTCTACCATACGAAAGAGAAGGGATTCAAGTGAAAAATGGATTCTTCTTTCACCGAATATAAGGTGAGATAGATAAGAGAGCTGAGTTTATGACTAGCGACAAATAGTTTTAAACAGAAAAAAGGTGATAGATTGTTCTGTCTATCACCTTGTGTTTGCTATTGATCATATTGTAATTGTGCTTTTGCTTTTCTAAATCATGACACATACCGATCCATAATATTCTAAAGGGTAGGAATTATGTCAATATTTTGTCACATGCTTCATTTTATCTATGACCTCTCTTTTTTTTTCTCGAAAATGAAAAGGTCTTTTTCAATCAAATTTTTTAAAATAATCTTGTTCATGACGTTACGCGTAACGATGTATAATAGGTATGAGGAGGAAGTAATTATGGCTAATTATAGAGCAATTCCGGAAGGATTTATGACAGTTGGGGAACTTGCTAAGAAAATGGGCGTTACTGTCCGTACTCTACAATATTACGATAAAGAAGGGGCTGCTTTCCCCATCGGCAGAAAGTGAGGGTGGTCGCAGGTTTTATACCGATAAAGATATAGTACTACTCCATCAGATATTGTCTTTAAAATCATTAGGTTTTTCTCTCAAGGATATAAAGGGCCGTTTGATCTCTTTAAAAACACCTGATGATGTTGCTAAAGCTCTTACGGAGCAAGCAGATATTCTTCGTAAAAATATTGAGCAACTTAAGGATTCTTTAGTCGCAATAGAGCAACTAAAGGCAGAAGTTTTACAAATACAGACGGTCAATTTTAAGAAGTATGCAGACATCATCGTCAATCTACAGATGAAGAATGACTCCTACTCTCTCATTAAGCGCTTTGATGATGATACGCTCGACCAGATACGCAGTCGATTTGACAAAAAAGCGGACAAGATTTTATGGATAGGTTGAACCACCTAAGTGATCAAATCGTGGAGCTTCAAAAAGAAAACGTGCCAGTTGAAAGCGAACAAAGCCAACAAGTTGTGCAAGAATACTGGAGCTTGATTATGGAGTTTACAAATGGTGATATGAGCATGCTTCCTAAGTTGATGGAGGTCGGGAATATTGATACCGCCTCAAACGCTTGGGAAGAAAAAACAAAAAATCGTCAATGATTATTTAGGAACTGCTTTACAAGTCTATTTTTCAAGACTTGGAACCAATCCCCTTGAGGAGGTAGAAGCATGAAAGACGCAATAGAGGTTTCTGGATTAAAGAAAAGTTATGGTAGCAATATGGTTCTTAGATGTCTCGATTTTCAAATCAAACAAGGAGAAATCTTTTGCTTTGCTCGGAGTGAACGGAGCTGGTAAAACAACAACGCTTGAATGTATCGAAGGTCTGAGAAAATATGACGAAGGCACTATCGTTGTAAACGGAAAACCGGAATTCAATTACAGTCCTCCTCTCTACCCGCCCACATCAAACCAATGGAAGCCATAAAGCTCTTTGCAAAATGGAATCATACATACATTGATGATGCTATACTAAAGGCCCTTGGCATAAAAAGAAATGAAGGAGTCGCAATACATAGAATTATCCACCGGTCAAAAAAGAAGATTACATCTTGCTCTTGCACTTATCAGTAATCCGGATATTATTTTTTCTCGATGAACCGACAGCGGGACTTGATGTTGAAGGAAGACTATCCCTCCATGAACAAATCCGAAAGCTCAAATCACAGGGGAAGACAATCATCTTGGCAAGCCACGATATGGCCGAAGTTGAAACCTTATGTGACCGCATTGCTATTTTGAATAATGGAAAGATTGTCTTTTGTGGTACTCCTTCAGAACTGACAGACAGGTTGGGAAGAAAATATTTCATCCATTTAAAGACCCTGGACGGAGAGGAATCTTTTGAAACAGATACGATCGAGGACACTTTGATTTCATTATTGGAAGAATGCAAACAGAAACATATCCAGGTATTGGATATTAAGGTTGATCGTGGTACACTGGAGCAAAGATTTTATCGAAATGGCAAGGAGGGGATCGGAATGAAAGGATTCTTATATAGCCTAGCATTACAGTGGAAATTGGACATACGAAGTAAGTCTCTCTTGGTTACTTACTATATTGTACCGCTTATTTTCTTTCTCCTCATGGGTGGTATTTTTTACTTCCGTTATACCTGATATGGGTAGCACACTCATACAGTCAATGATTGTCATGAGTGTTTCCATGGGGCCTTTCTCGGCTTACCGCCTTCCTTGATTGAAACATACGGAAGCGACATAAAAAAGAATTTATAAAGCAAATGGTGTGCCTATTCACTTAGGATTGGTGACCATGGTTCTCTCTGCCTTTGTTCATTTGATAATGACCTGCATAGTGATCCTACTACTTGCTCCAATTTTATTTAAAGCAAGTCTACCGAATCAACTTCCCCTATTCTTTCTCGCACTGGTCATCTACATTTTCGTATCGTTAAGTATCGGAAGTATACTGGGCCTTACTGTAAAAAATCAAGCAAAGCTGACCATGATAGCGCAACTTGTATTTTTACCCTCAATTATGCTCTCAGGAATCATGTTTCCTAGCAACTTACTACCTGATTTTCTTCAAGCAATCGGGCGTCTTTTCCCCGCCTTCTTGGGGATACCGCTTGATGCTAGATCATGGTTTTGGTCTTGAAAATCTTTGGTATCTGATTCTTGTATCCTGTATCTCAGTAATGACTTGTATCCTCCTCTTGAATCAGCAAAAATCTAACTAGGTGCCTGAATAAATCCATGGCAACATTAACTTTTAAAACAAAAGCGACGAGATTGTTTCTTATCCCGTCGCTTTAGTGTTTTTGATTGTCTTTATCTAATCTCTGTTATGTTATTGAAACTTCTTGCTCCCATCGGCTAAGCACATCTTTTAAAGGCTCATCTAAATAGGTATAGGCTTTATCCTTAATCCAATCAGGAATACCATATGCGGCCTCTGCTATACTCCCTGTGATGGCAGCAAGAGTATCACTATCCCCACCAAGAGATATGGCATTTCGAATAGCATCTTCAAAATCAGTACTTTCAAGAAAAGCAATGATAGCTTGAGGTACCGTATTCTGACAGGTTTCATTGAAATGATAAGTAGGACGAATGTCATCTAGAGACTGAGAAAGGTTATATCCATACTCTTTCTCTATGTATTCCCTGATGCGTCTCTTACATTCTGCCGGATCATCATTGATTGGTTGCTCGTAGTCGCCACAGTAGCCTCCAAAGTAATAACGACACAGAAAGATAGCATCAGACGTCGCCATTGCCCCTTTGACACCCTCTGGATGATTATGAGTCACCTCTGCAGAAATTCTCGTAAGATTTCTACTAGATGGCCAAGTACCTGTTCTTGCAAAGAAACCACAATCCATGATCCAAGCACAAGGAGAAACACGCATGGCAGAGCCATTTCCAAAGCTATTATAAGGGGAACAATCATTGCTTTGAATCCATGTATTAAACCTAGCCCCGTACCCAGCATCGGGATACATTCTGCCATATTTCTTCATGGCATCAATAAAGTCATCCTTTTGACCACCGTTCATGATGGCTTCAGCAACCGCACATGTCATCACCGTATCGTCCGTGAAAAAACAATCCTCACGAAATAATGGAAAGTCTTTCGTTTTAATATTGCCCCATTCGTAAACAGAACCTACAATGTCTCCTACTATTGCCCCTAGCATAAGATTCCTCCTTACAGCATATCAGATTTCCAATGGATTACTCTTTAAAAATGGCTCAACTAAATCAATCCACTCTTGAGGCAGGTAAGCTGATAAATAGCCATGGTTATAGCCCTTTGCTTCATACAGGATCGTATTTGGGATGTAGCTGTTGAAATAATTTCGCCGATGCTTTCACACAGTTCAATTCTTTTTCACCATAGATATACAGAACCTGGGCCTTTGCTAGCAGAAATCGTGTCCTTCAGCTTGTAACGCCCCATATAGGTTTTGTAAATGGTCACCAATGTTTTGATAGGTGTCCTTGGCAGATCCTTTAAATAATATGCTTTTATTTCCTCTGGATAAGCCAGTTTAGGATAGAGTTTGTCCATCATGCTTAATTGAAGTTTGCAAGAGAATTTACTGAACATCAATTTACCAAATAGAGCTACTAGAAAGATGCTGATTTTAGCTAACTTTGGTTGAGGAATACAGAGGCTTCCGTCTATGATGGCCTTCTCAGCTATCTCGCTGTCTAAAGACAAAAGCTCCATGGCAATTTGACCTCCAAGCGAAACACCACCAATCGCAAACAACTTCCCGCCACAGTGTTCTTTGATATAGTCTAGGATCTCCAAAGCAGAATCTTCCGTAGAAACATAATCAATGTGATATTCTTCACCGTGACCATTCAAAGTGGGTAGAATAACACGGTATTCTTCTGATAAGATCCGTGCTTGGCGAAGATAATTCCACCAAGAACTGCCACCGCCATGTATCAGCAAGATAGGAGGCAAATTCTTATCACCAAATTCATGGAATTTCACATATTTCTCCAGTTTTATCACCTTATCATAGCGCTTCAAGTCCTCTTCACTATAGTGATGAATCACTTCTACGAGTGCTTGAGGGAGGGAGAAGAGAAGTTCACTGATTTTCTCTTGATTTTTAAAGTCCAGATTGGCTTTGACCTCATCAGCTAGGATAAATTGGCGATTGTGATAAAGAGCACGGGCAATTTCCAAGCGCCGCTTCTCACCACCTGACAGAGTCTGGTTGCTAAGATTTTTGTTTTGAAGAGCTTTCAAACCAGTTTGTTGCAGGATTTCGTCCATCCTTACAATATCAAGTTCTTGTCCCAAAGCAATATTTTCCTCTAGGCTCAAACCATCAAAGATATGACTAGACTGAGAATATAAGCTCCTGCCTGATAGAGTTCATCCGAGGTTAGCTCTTGCCCATGGTAGCGAATCCGACCATGACTAGGCTCAATTTCACCATAGATTAGGTTCAGTAAGGTTGTTTTTCCAGACCCACTTTCTCCGATAATGGCAATCTTTCACCTTCCTCAATAGTAAGGTCACAAGGGGCTAGGATTTCTTGACCATCACGCTCAACACTGACTTTCTCTAACTGGATAGGAAAGACGGAACCTTCGAGAACAGAAGGCATATCCAAGTCTACTCCCAACAATTTTTGATATTTATCACAGAGAGACTTGGCTGATTTTCTAGTATTGATAAAGTAAGATAACTCCTGAAATTGATAGCCAATATTATACGATACGAGGTAAATCCCTACAAAGCTGGCTGCAGATAGGTTATAATAGGTCATGAAACCACCAATGACAATAGGCGCAACAGAGCAAAAGCATCAATTCCATTGATAAAGAGACTATTTATAGTCCGCTCGCTTTTCATAGGCGATTTCTTCCTTTAGAGCCTTGTGCAAATCTTTTAGAGAACAGTTTGTAAAACAAGCTTTGTCCCCTGATAATACCGTATGGAACGAGCACCTGCGATCATATTGGTTGCTTGAGAGACATAGACTTGATTAGCTAAGGACTTCTCCTTCGTAATTTCATCCAAACGTTTAGAGCCAATTCCACTACAAAAGGACAGGTATCGAATAAAAAATGATAAAGAGCAGACCAAGATAAAAAGTTAGTCCAAAGAGCGTAACAGATAGAGACGGTTGTAAATCCCAAAGAAGAAATGATAATAACAGTCGGCTCAATATAATTATCTTCTAGCTGTTTTACATCATTTTCCAAGTCTGACAAAACTTCTTCATCCGCTTATCCGACGGCTATATAAGAAAGTCTGAAAGATCCCCTTCTTAATACCCGACTTGAAGTCTGTCAGCACTCGTGCGTAGTAATAACGTTTCCCGCCATACCCAGCAAGAGAATCAGATTTCCAACAATCCCCAAAACAAGACCTGCCATAGCAAATGCAACTGGTGATTGGTAAAAAACTGGAGACAATATACTGAATCAAAGCTGGTGTAATAATAGCCTCCAGCCAAGTAATCATAATCGCTATAAAATAGAAGAATAAGTGCTTCTTGGTTACATAAGATCTAAGCATAACGTATAAACCTCCTGAAGTTATTTACCAACTTAGATAGTCGCTCTTTAACTCTTTTGCTGGGATACAAACACTTTAAAAATATTTCATTCAAAGATTTTTATGCTTTACCAGCAGAACTACAGATGCAACGTGGTGCTGGAAAAAGCATCTTTATTATAGAACGAAAGCAACTAGTCTGGCTTTGTTATTAGATTATTGAGCGAATTTATCAATCTAAGAGAAGAGTTAAAAGCTGATTATGTCTACTCTAAAATATTATAACATAGAAAAATAAAGGGTAAATGGAAATTGAATCCTAACAATTCCATCTATCAAACCAAGATACTAAACTTATACTCTTTCTCTAATATTTCCTATGTACACGAGAAAAAGCCTTGACCTCAAGGCTTTTTACAATCCCTTTCATTACAAGGTTTTTACGCTTTTACCTACCGTTTCGTCGTACACTCCTTACTCTACGACAGCTATACCCCCAGGGCACCTTCTCGCATGTGCGGACTCAAAAGGTTCAGTGAACCTTTTGAGGATTAGCTACGTTTCACTAACAAACTCACACACTCTACGTATGGTGCTAGTAAACTTCTATATTATAGAACGAAAATGACTAAGTTGTTGTTTAAAATTAAACTTTAGAATGAAACTATTTTATAGTTAGCATTTTTCAAGCTTTATAGCTGATAATTGTCACTTAATAAATTTACTTGCTAACTTGTAAACTTTTTGAATCTCTTTACTCTTAACATCCCAACTATCAAGTTCTTCTTTTTGATCAACTCTGGAAATTTTTGCCAATATCCCTCAAAGCATTCCCTACTGATTTTCTAACATATTCACTAGAATCTTCTTTTAATGTTGCGATTCGTTTAATAGCTTCATCTGATTATCCTTGAAATATGGTCTACTCGTCCATATTCTCAAACCTTCTGTAACAGCTCTTCTGACATTTGGATTATTATTTTGTAGCCAGTCGTCAATAACCGGAAGAGATTTTTTCATATCCTATTTTCTTACAAAATTCATCAAACGCCTTTGCTAATTCTTGAACTCTCAATTGTCATCCTTTGAAACCTCATCCCTCATAAAGATCAAAATTTCTTCATACGATTACAAATGGCCAAAGAGAAATACACTGTACATTCTAACTTGATATACATTGGATTTAAAAAGCTAAAAATGCTAATTCTTTGGTATACACATTATCGTTTGATAGATAATCAGCAAGAGCTCTTTTTCTCCTCTTCTTTAAAGCCATTTTCTATCAAAGAGAATTCTTTTTCTAAACTCAAAATATATTCTTTCATGTAACTTGACCCCAAAACAACATTCCAAGTTTCAAGATAATTCTCGATAGGTATTAATAAAGAATTGAATTCGTTATAATATGAGCAAATAATCTTGACATTTTTTCAAATTGATATTTAAACTCTTTTATTATTAAGCCTTTTTCTCAATCAAATACCAACTAGAATGATTTGCTTCATATCATCATACCATTCTAAAAATTTCCTTAGCTTGATTTTGCATTACTGATATTTCTTCAGCTCCGTATGGTACAGCCCATGACAGAGCACCAACTATGTTATTTAGAATATAGATGGCAAGAAGTTTCCAAAATAATTCTGGAACCTTACCATCAAAATATCCATCTATCATACCAGACGCAAAAGAGGGAGAAACTTGAGCAGACCATACAATACGATTGAATTCCTCCCAAGGATCTCCAATATCAAATCGATCAAAGTCAATGATATAAATTTTACAATCTTCACCAATCATGAAATTCCCGATATGATAATCTCCATGTTGGAAAACCTGAGGTCTATCTTTTAACAATTTTCGATTTGCATTTAAATAATCAATAAAAATCTGACCATTTTCGTATTGAACGGGACATTCTTTTGTATTTTTTGATTTTGTCATCAATTTTTCGATTATAAAAAGACCTCCCAATCTTCACGAACTTCTGTAACAGGGAGTGAATGAATTTTTGAAGGATTCTTCCCGCTTCTACTCCATAAGTATATTGTTGTTCTTTGAAACAGTTAAAATGGTTTCTCGAGCATCTTTCCCGTCTATCCATTCGTGTAAAGAATGTACTTCGTCATCACAGAGTTCTATGTTAATCGGTTTACACATCGGAACTCCAAGAGAAGCTACTTTCTCCATCATATCAAATTCAAATTTTTAGAATCTAACTTCTCCTTATCAGAAACACGCAAGAAATATTTTTGCTGATTTTTGATCTGTCACACGATATTTTTATCATCTGACCAGCCTTTATTTATGGCTATCTTACTACTAAAATCCATCAACAACTCCTCGATTAACTTTACAACATTACTATATTCTTAACTAATGAAAAGTAATTCGTAGTCCGTCCATTCTTTCACACTTCCTAAAGATACATAAATTTTGACCACGTTCTGAAATTATAATTTCTTCTTAAAATGAATAATTCTATTTGCCTCCTGAAATCCAATATTGAGATGAAATCTTATAGAATCCGTATTCGTTAAAGTACAGTCACTTGCAAATTCCTTACATCCTTTATTTTTCGCCCATTCCTCACATTTTGTACAGAGATTTTAGCAATATCCTTTAAACGATATTCCTCGTCGACAATAATCCCTTCTAAGAATCCAACAGGACTATATTTACAACCTTCAACATAATCAAATCTGAGTGAACATAGTGCTAGACCTACAATTATTAATCACCTTCAACTTCAGTAAAGATTGCAGTATTTTTGCCATTCGTATATCTTTTTACTTCATCAATAGCTTCTTTATCGGTCAATTGGGGCCATAATTGTTTCATTAGTCTAGCCGTTTTTATAGAATCTTTTGTTATTCCATCCATATTGATGTTCCTCCGCAAATTACAAGCAAATGTTTCGAATCATGCTGTTACTTTTGTTACTCATTGATTGATACCAATACCATCCCCTTCTACTTTTCGCTGTCTCAAATCGGAAGAGCAGAGGCATGCACTCGGCGGTTCGACTTACCGTATCATTTCGTCGGTTTCCCTCCTCATTCTACGGAGTCCTATACCCCCAGGCACCTTCTCTCGACCTTCGGTCTCACCTTGTCGCATGGGCAGATCATCTACTTCTACTCCGCCGATGCCTCAGCTCGTATAAGCAGTGATACCGCCTCAACATGTATTGCTAGCAAACAACTTTATTTCAGAACGAAAGTGATAGATTGTTTTATAAAATTATACTATAAACCGAAAGAGAATTATACACTCAACTCAAACAACTTATAAAACTCACCTCTTCTATCCATCAAGTCACTAAAAGAACCATCTTCAACAATGACCCCATGCTTTCATAAAGAGAATTCTATCGTATCTTTTCAAAATGTTTTCATTCAACTTGTGGGTGACTACAATTGCAGTTAAATCTTGAATATCCAAGATTGAATTTTTCAATTTCAGTAGTTACTTGATTATCCAAAGATGAGGTTGCCTCGTCCAATAATAAGATTGGTGTTTTTTCGAATCAAGGCACGAGCAATACTAAGTCTTTGTTTTTGTCCGCCAGATAGATTTGAGCCATTCTCTCCACATAAAGTTTGTAGACCAGATTCATTTTCTAAAACATAACTTTCTAAACCTGACTGCTGTATAGCTTGCTTTATTTCCTCGTCAGTGAAGGATTGATTAAGTGTAATATTTGCTCTTAAAGTATCATCAAAAATATAAACGTCTTGTTGAACAATCGTCATTAAGTTATAAAGGCTCTCTGCTGAAATAGCTTGCAAATCTATATTATCAATGGAGATGCTTCCCACTTGTTACATCGTAAAAACGCAGAATAGATTGAGCAAAGTTGATTTTCCCACTCCCTGACATTCCTACAATTGCAATTTTTTCCCCTTTTTGAATCTTCAAAGATAAATGATTAAAAATTTTTTCTTCAGCATTAGGAGTAAGAAAAGTCTATATTTGAAAAAGAAATAACATCATCGAAATATTCTTTCGTTTCACCAGTCTGAAGTCCAGTTACATCTTTTTACCTCAAATGCATTAAGTGTTGCTTGCCCTTCACGAAATTTACTCATTCCCATACCAATTTCATTTAGTGGCATTACTACAAAATTGACTAGTTGAACAATAGCTGTTACACTTCCAATTGTGGTATAGCCATTAAATACTAAATACATCCCTCCACCAAAAGCTACCAAAAAACAATCATCCCTGAAAGCTGGGAAATAACATTTGCTAAAACATCAAATTTTCCCTTTTTTATAAAATATATCTCATCAAATTTTCACTTTCATGACTATAATCCTCAAAGATAGCATCTTTCACATTAAAACTTTTAATAACAAGAAATCCTGCTAAAATATCTTTAACCTTAGCTAAATACTTCTGATCGGCAACCATAGCTCTATTTTGTAAAGAGGCTGATTTTTGTCCAATAAATCCTGAAATCATCATCGGAATGATGCTAGCAATGATAACTAATAAGGTCAAAAACCAATTACCTATAAACATAGTTAGAAGTGAAAAAAATCATTAAGGAAAGGTTTTTGAAATATTAAAATACTGTTGTAGATAATCTTGCTCGATTTTCTTCATATTTTCGGTTAATACGGAAATAAATTTCCCTGATTTTTCCTTAGAGAAGTCTCTATAATCCCTATCTAAAATAGATTGGAACACCTTGTTTTTGTATTCTTGACATGATTTGCCTAACAAGTTTATTTCTCAATCGAAGAGATATAAAGTTGAGTGCTGCATAGATGAAAATAACAGTAGCTCCTACTAGTACCGCTTGAGTTAAGGCTTCTTTATTTTGGGACATGCCACTATCAATAATACCTTTAATAGAATAAGCAAAAAGCAATATTAGTTAAAGGGACCAGTATATTAAATATCATGAAAGCATAAAAAGCCTTCTGATGGTTCTTTATCAATTGTTTCATCCTTAATCTACCTCATAATTCTTAATTTCATTTAGAAAATGTGACATAAAATATTCTTCTAAGTCAATATTCTCTCTCCTAATCTCTTTCATAGAAACCTGTTCTACAATTTCTCCATTTTTGATAAAGCCAATTTTATCTGCTATCTGTGAAATTTCCGATAATATATGACTCGATATTAGTATAGTAATTCCATGCTCCTTAGAAAGCGACAACAAAAGATTTCGAATTTCTTGAATTCCTATTGGATCTAAACCATTGATTGGCTCATCTAAAATTAACAATTTAGGTTTTGTTAGAAAGGCACGAGCTAAACCAAGCCTTTGCCTCATTCCTAACGAAAAATCTTTTACTTTTTTAGTCGTATTTTTAAGCCGACCATTCTTAAGGCTCTTATTATATCTGATTCAATAATAGTTTTCCCCATATACTGTGCGTGAATTTCCAAAATTTCTTTTGCAGTGCAGGTTTTCATAAAAAATTGGTGATTCAATAATACTTCCAATCTGACTTAGGATTTCTTCTCTGTGTTCTTGTAGATTTTTCCCAAAAATTTCAATACTACCTGATGTAATTGTTGATAAGGTTAACATACATTTCATTAAAGTTGTTTTCCTGCACCATTTGGTCCTAAAAACCATAGATTTCTCCTTCAGCAATTTGAAGGTTAATACCACTTAAAACTTCTTCCTTTATCAATTGTTTTAAAAACTTCTTTTATTTCAACAATATTTCTCATTTCTATCTCTTTTCTTTATCCAGCTTTAAATGCAAGAATTTTTCTTCCGAGCATAAATACCAACTTATACAGTCTCTTTTTTTATAGAAATCATCAAGGAATTATCACATTCCTTCAATCAAATTCAGCTATGCTACTTGATACTAATATCTTGTCTTGAAATATTATAAATTGAAAATGAAGTAATCATTAAACTTATGAAACTTGCAAATATCAAAAAGAATAAGTTATCAGCAATATTATTAGATAAACTTCCTGGACTGGCATTCGAAAGTAATCTTGCTAAAACCAAGTCCTGTAAGCATTGTTATAGCTGTTGAATGCTTAATCATACCTAAAACAAATGGTAATAACCCTATTAGTACTGTTCCAAACGTAATTCCAGCTAAGTTAATTAATTGACTAGCTACTGGATAAAACTTTGATTCAGTTAAAATTGCTACTAATTTAATTAATAATTGAATAACTAAATGTGCAGTAAAATGGGCAATAAATGATATTAGGATGACTGAAAGAACTTTTTCCCCATAGTAACTTTATTTTAGAAATAGGGTAAGAAAACAACTGAAAAATTGTTCTTCGTTTAAATTCATCAATGATAATCGTAGACAATAAATAAGATTCGAAAATCAAAAAATGCTGCTTTTGTAAATAAAGATGAAAACAATGAAGCTACAATTGCCCAACCTTCCCATTTACCAGTAATTCTAATAAGATTAGAATCCTGTCCAGTGAATTCTCCTAGTTTATTGTCAGTACCTAACCCCATAATGATTATTACTGTAATACCTAACACTATAAATATAGTACACAACTAGGCTAAAAATAATTTAGATTTAGAAACTTTTATTTAATTCAATTTTAATAAGCGACAACATAGATTCTTTCCTCCAAAGTGTAAATAAAGAATAAACTATTCAAACAATCTCACCAAATATTTAAAAATACAATAGCACATACATACTGTCGGTATGTATGTGCTAAAAACAAACATACCTATGGTATGTAAAATAGATTTTAATAACACACATAAAGTATGTTATTTTTAAGTATCAAAATGTAAAATAGATCGTTCAATTGATAATACATAAATAGAAATTAGTATTAACAAGAATGTCATGCGACTACTTATTTACTATTTTTTAAGTGATCAAATAACTTGAAAATCACCTCCATCATTTCATCAGAAATTAACTGTACCCCTAGACCTTCAAAAGTAAGTTTAATGAAATTCATTTTGCGCTTTAATTCTACTAATGAAAAAACGGAAATTTGAAAACCAATCCAAATATTTAGAGTTAAAACAATTAAATCTGCTAGCTCTTCTGGATATTTTGTTTTAATAGACCCATCTTCAACACCTTCGTAAACTTTTTCTCTAATTTCCGGTAAAAATCAGAAAATAAACCTAGATACTGCTCTCCCAATAAGCGTGGACTTCTTAGCATAATTGAAGCAGAGTAGACGAGCCTTTGGTGTTCAAAGTTAGAGAAAGAATCCATCAAAGAATTTTGTATTTTTTCTAATCCAGTATTTCCTCTCAATTATAATTAAAAATTTCTTGATTATTTTCGCTAATGATCGTTTGCAAAAATATCATATTTAGACTCAAAATGATGATAAATAACACCTTTCGTTAATCCACCTAAGCCATCTATGATATCTTGGATTGACGTATTATCAAATCCTTTTCTAAAAATAAATCTTTAGAGACATTTAGTATTTTTTTTTCTAGTTTCATGTGAGTTTCTATTTCTTGCCATTCCAGTCCCTTTCTATCATACCAGTGGTATGTAACTTCTATTGTAGTGGACAAACTAATAATGTCAAGTTCTTTATTGAATATAACAAAAAAGCCTTAATTCAAGGCTTTTTGTTATCGCTTCACTAAAATGTTTTAACGAAAAGTTACCAGTAGTACCTTTTCTCACTTAGATATTGTTCTTTTGTTCTCTAGAATTTTCATGATTTCTAATTCCTAGTAATTCGTCTGTTGAAGAAACTATTGGGTCAATCCAGTCAGCTTTGGATCTAATCCAATCAATTTCCTCTTTACTAAGTTTCCCTGCTATCTCCAATTTATCAGCCATCAGTCTTAAATCATTTGCTGTTTGAAAATCTTCCAACATATTAAGAAGTGACTTTGTCCGCTTCTTCTCTTCTTCGATTCTTTTTGTAATTTTTCTTTTTCGCTCCTGCTCCTCTTCGTATAGTCTTGCTCTCTCTCTTCACGTTCAAGTCGTAAGTTCTTAACTTTATAATACTCTTGGTAAATTAAAACAATTATTTCTGGTATTGATTGTTCAAGTGTGAATTCTTTAGTATCTTTAATGTATTTACCATCTATTATCTTAAATCGAAATTTTCCGTTTGGTATATAGTCATACTTTTTATTCTTGGTTTAAAAGCATATCTATTAAACTTAACGCTATCATTGTACTCTGCTAGTTCTTTAGCTTCTTCTTTTGTTAATTCATGAGTTACTTTGTCTGTTGATTCTATAACTTCAAAACGAACAATATCCTTTTCAATTTGAATATCCCAATTTGAGTTACTTTATCGCCGATTTTTTCAATTACAGTAACTAGTGTATCTAAAAAGCGATATAAACGTGGAAGAGAATTTAGTGAAATACTTTTTTACAAATTTAGGTTCTTTTAAATCATTATATCTGTGCCTAGAATCAAAGTAAGGATAAGAAGTCGCTTTTTCCCTCTTATTCCACTCTGTAATTTTATCTCTTAGATTAGCTACAGATTTATGTAATCTCTTATTTGAGCCTGGTTTAGGTTTGAAACTACTTCAATAATACGCTCTATTTTATCGTCCTCTATAAATGATAATGAACTTTTATACTAGTTGTATCAAGTTTAACAGTATCTTCGTTTTTATCCTCCGTACTATCTTCTTTATGTTTAGCAACTTTTAATTCTACTGTTCTTTAAACTTTTCTATCAATATGAACCTCATTTATGTCATTTTGTGGTAATGGAACGATAAGTTCACTTAAGTCTTGTCCAGCATTCTTACGATACCAATAACTACCCTTTGAATTGGGATTTCAAATTCTTTACATTTCTTGAGTAAGTCAGAATAACTTAAATCATATTTCAATGAAACTTGTTTCGCACTTATCTCCCAGATTTCTTCATAGAGTTCTTCTCTAGAAAAGGTCTTTATCATCTTCATTTGAAACACCTTTACCCTTATATTTTTACATCACTGTTTTTTATATTTACCAAGCGAAACGCAAATTCAAAAACTTCTAATTCTTCACTTCTGCATTTTCGCTTAATATAAAAAAGTAAATCTTGTTTTAAACCGTTAAATTCCTCTATAATTTTATCTAAACTAGTTTCAATATTTTCAACACGGATCTCTGATAACTTACCGTGATTGTATGAAATCATTCTTTCGGCGATAATATGATATGACCAACTCTCAGTGAAACGTCTATCTCTTTCTTCGTTATGAATAGCAAAAACCAATTGGAAGAAGATTGTTTCTAAGACCATAGCAACTGCCTGAACTTATACCTAAATAATCACCAGCAATTTTTAATGTGATTTTATTTAACTTTCTAATATCTTCGTCGGTATATTTCGGCATGTTAGTACTCCTTTTGTTATAATTCAAAATGCAATATCATCTATGTTAAAAAAATATCTTAATACGATGCTATCTAGTCGCTTTCCCTAATAATAAAATTAATATGTAGCATACCATACTCTGAAAGCTAATTATCTAAAAGCTATTCAATGAAAAAATTGATTCTCAATCAAAACAATCTCTTTCAAATTCATAGTTATTGATGTTTTCTATGAATTTCAAAAAATCTTTTCGGTAATTACCTTTTACTATTGTTCTTTACTTTTTTCTGTAAGGTTAAACACACCATTAAAAAGTAAATCCACTAGTTAGCTCCAGATTTAGACGTAAATAGTTATTTATTATCTAAGTCAAACCAATCTTTGCCAAAAATCCCATATCAAGTATTTTCATTTGAGGATATAGCATATCAGCAACAATAAAACTTTTTGACTGAATCTAATTTTTCTATGTTTTCTCATAAAAAATCTACTAGTTGTAAAATAGATTTAATGTTATAGGTTCCACTTGCAATCTTTTTGAGATCTTATCCCTTTAACAAAATATCTATCATATGCTGGAACACAACCAAGTGTGGCCATTTCGATATATCTATGTGATTACAATTAATTTTAACTATCTAGAAAATCTTTCAAAATTTCAAAAACTTCATCCCTATTCAATAAAATATCATCATTTTGAGGAATAGTTGATATCACAGACTCAAGTTCTATCACAAAACGGTGCATATCTGCTTTTACCGTGTCACTAGAGGTTATATTTGATAGCTTTTCACTCCCTACTAATAGAGCTGTTAATCGAGTAATGTCGTTCAAATGTTTTTTAATGGCTTTTACTTAAACCTTGAGTACCTGTGGCAGAGCGTTCTCTCATATCCAACCAAGCTTTAGCCTTGAAAATAATTAAACCACGATTACTCAACAGCGAGTATCCCTGAATGGATTCTTTTTCATGTACTAATATATTATAATAACCCTTATCCAATAATAAGGCCGACAAACTAGCGTCTTCATCAAAATGTAAGGGTGTTTCTCTCCCCTCCTTCTTTAATGGGTATTCTGGTAAAATGCTAAATAGTTCAATCATAGAAGGAAACTCAGGCTTATTGGTTGTAAATCGAAATAGCTGTGCTTTTTCATCCTTCTGACTTCCTTGATATCTCCCAATTCTAAAAAAGTGATTCAAGGTATCATAAAATTCCTTATTTTTTTAATTCATCTATGATGACCATATCATAATCTTTTGTTGTCCGACTTTTAAACCCTTGCGAGTCCAATACAATAGAGGTTGCAGTCCCTCCAATCAAAACATAATAGTCTTGAAAATTCGCAAACATTTCTTGAAAAATAGCTTTCGTATTAGCTGGCATCATCTTCTCCTAGATACTGTAATATATTATCTTTTAGTACTTCAATCTCTTCCTCCACACGTGGATCATCATCATCTTTAAGGTCAAATAAAGAGAAATAGGATCTACAAACTGTCTATCTTGATTTTCTTTAAAAATCGTTCCAAAATTCAGATAAAAAAGGACTATATCGCCGATATTCTCTAATACCTTGCCTTCTAAAACATGCTGAGATAATGGCAAGGATAATTTATTGAATTGTCTCTGTGATATGACATAGCTAAATATTTTCATCCGATTCAGCTAAAAAGTCAAATAGGATAAAGCATACGTACCACCGTAGAATCCTAGAAGCAGATTTTATATTCTTCAGATCTACATCTGGCAATAAGAGCCGTTTTTTGATGGGATTAAATAAATAGGGCTCTGATTTTAAGAATAATTCTTTCTTTGATGCAGTATAGGTTGTAAAGTTTATTTGGCTTATTTAACCAATCTAAAAAGTTTTAAAAGTCCTCAAGCACCTATAAATCGTTGAGTTTGGAAGTCCAGTTACCTGTGAAAGTTATATCAACATCTACTATTTTTTTGTCCTTTTGTCAATAAAAAAGGCAACTGCCAATTGTCTGCTAGGTGTTAATTCTTTAGATGTTGCACATCATCATTAGCATTCAATACTAATCCCATTGAGGAAAAAGAGATTTCCTTTGAATGCATAAAGGAACTCTAAAGTATTGTTTTTTTCAATGTCAGATAGCTTTGAAAATACCAAAATAACGTCCATGCTAGTTTTTCAATTCATATCATTGTTTGAGGACAACAGCTCCAAACTCTCTCTTCTTTAATCAATAAAAATGACTCCTTTATGAAACTTCATTTAGATATTGAAATCTCAAAACTAATTGGTAAGAGCAATAATTTATCAACACACATAAAACGATTGAAAATAGAACATTATCTTTCGAACATATCATTGTCCTTTATCATTTTTACGTATTTATCAATTTAAAACGATAAAATGCAATTTTTGATAAAAAAAGTGACTTACAAAAAATTATAAGTCACCAAAATATTATGAAAATTTCAAGTAAAAGACTCTCTGTTTCTGTCGTATAAGCAAAAACTCATGGCACTATCTGCCTGAGAAAACCGTCTTCCATCAACATTAGTTTTATATCAGAAATCAATCATCTGGATAGACCCTCCTTAACAAAAACACATGACCATAAGTAACAAAGGTCCTATGATTGTCACCGACAAATGAGATAATAACTTCAGCTCTTGAATAGAGCCTGCTTCACCACCCATGGTGTTGATATTAGGAATCTTTTCCCCATTTCTGCCCTTTGAATTTTTATTCCTAACTGCTGAGTCTGAGTCGCTACTTCCTGCTACACGAAATATAGTATAACAATACCATCGCTACCTCCTGAAATCGAGTTAATACCATCCTCTGTTGACTTTCAAAAGCCTAGAATCACTTTGAGCCGTACCTCTGTTTGGCTGACAAAACCTTTTCAATCTGGTAATACTATCACTCTGTCTCTCTGGTCTTGCATTCTAGTAACTTGTCTCCTGAATTAACAGAAGGTTAGAAAGAACTGGGCGAGGATTAACTGAATCACCCGTATTTCCAAAGAAATCATAAATAATTGGTACAATGGGGATTGTCCCAACTAAGACTAAGAGACAGCCTATGGTCTTTAAGAACCGCATAAATCAATTTTGACTTTCAGCTCATGTCCTCGTTCATCCTCAAAGAATCTTTGGGATCTTGCATAGCGCCAGACGTCGATATTGATTTGCTGTACCTTTTCATGAGATACCTCCCACTCTTTATCTCCAGTTCATCTTATTGGATTTGAACCAAACCACCTCTTCCAAATCAGCCATCACAGTTGTTGCTTCAACAATATCCATACCATTTGTCGGACTAGATAAGAAATCACGATATGATGTGATGACCTACTTTCTACAAAATTTCCTCCTTAAACGCAAAAAATCGAGAACCATATAGAATAGCTCCGGTTGAGATATAAATATTTATTGTTGTATTATTTATCCGATATGTGAACGATATCCACATATACATTTACTTCTATGTACCATTTTTAGACTTTTTTGATGTCAAATTGCTTTTATCTACAAAGACAAAATACTTGTAAAATAGCTTGAAATCAAGAATTTTCACCCATTTAGTCGTTATAGCAACACTACGCACTCAGCGGTTCGTTGTTACCGTATCATTTCGTCGGTTTCCCCTCCTCATTCTACGAGTCCTATACCCCAGGCACCTTCTCGACCTTCGGTCTCACTCTTGTCGCATGGACAGATCATCTAATTCTACTTCGCTGAAGTCTCAACCGTACAAGTAGTGATACTGCCTCAACATGATGCGTTTAGGGACTCAAAAGGTTTGGGGTGAACCTTTGAGGATTAACTGCGTTTCACCAACAAGCTAACACACTGACATGGTGCGTCTGTGGGACTCAAAAGGTTCAGTGAACCTTTGAGGATTAACTGCGTTTTACCAACAAGCTTACACATTCAACATGGTGCGTTTGAGGAAACAGATCCACCGGTTGGACTTTTTTCAATTCATAGCCTAACTCTTGGTAGAGTTTGATATCACGCGCCATGGTGGCGACGTTACAGGAGATATAGGCGATGCGGTCAGCTCCTGTTTGGGCACTTGCTTTGATGAAGCTTTTCGGTCAAGCCCTTTTGCGTGGTGGGTCGACCAGGATAGCTGTTGGTTGATGCCTTCCTTGAGCCAATTTTTCATGGCATTTTCAGCTGTGTCACAGACATAGTGGGCATTGGTAATGCCATTTAGACTAGCATTCTTCTGGCTATTTTCTACTGCTTCGGGGATGACTTCAACACCATAAACTTCCTTGACATGCTTGGCTACTGACAAGCCAATGGTCCCGATTCCGGAGTAGGCATCAATGACCACATCATCTTTACTTAACCTGCAAAGTCAATGGCTGTCTGATAGAGCTTTTCTGCCATTTTCGGTATTGACCTGATAAAAGGCTGGTCCAGAGATTTGGAAATCATTTCCCAACATTTGATCCGTAATATAGTCTTGACCATAGAGAATACGCCATTCTTTCCCCAAAAATGGCATTGGTATTCTGGTCGTTGATATTTTGCATGACGGATTTAATAGCTGGGAATTGCTTGATCAACTGCTCAATCAACTGGTCCACACGGAAAACTTTAGGGACGAGTGGTGACCAAAATGACCATGATTTCTCCTGAATGGTGACCTCGGCGGACCACAAGATTGCGAATCAAGCCAGATTGTTCCTTTTCATCA
>VOFI01000990.1_pt1 | contig 39474 bp, 52 predicted proteins | sample 5384131 | NCBI WGS metagenome assembly VOFI01 (sample SAMN12384728, study PRJNA508395) | human gut metagenome | isolation source: healthy gut H | host: Homo sapiens | reverse complement strand
AGAACCAGAGTTCCTGCGTATCATCCGGGTCAACCACCACGGTCTGGCTCTGTGTGTCCGGGTCGATGGTGTATCCGGGGATGCTCTCCACCTCAGTCACAACCACTGTGCCGGTGATGCCGGAGAGGACGATCTGGCCCTCCGCATTGGTCCAATACAGGCCATTGGAGGACAGCTTGCCGCCCTCGTCCGGGAGATAGGATGCCGTCCGCGCAGGTGATCTTGAACTGCACCCCTCCAGCGGGGCCTTGTCCTTGCTGGACAGCTTGTGGATGATGAGATTTCCCATGGGCTGGTTGCGGAACTCTACGGTGACGGTTTGGCCCTCCTTTGACCTGGACGGTCTGGGGGCGTCATCCTAGCACATGGCCGTCCCCGCCGGTGTCCCGTTCCTCCACGCGGTAGGTGCCGGGTTCACAGTCTGTCAGCAGGATCTCACCGAACTGGTCCGTTCGGAAGATGCCCAGACTCTCGGCGTCCCGGAAGATCTCAAAGGAGACGCCGGGCATGAGCTCCATGCTGCCCCGCTCATATTTGATGATCCGCAAGCCGGGGAGTTCCTTGTTGATGAAGGTGGCGGTGGATTCCTGCCCAGTCACGACTGCTACGGTCTGCACCGTGTCCGTATCCGCCACCCAGCCGTCAATGCCCGCCAGCTCCCGGACCTCCCAGCCGCCGGGGCCAGCTCGTCAAAGACGATGACGCCATTGCGGGTCTGGCCGGTGCGGGTCTCGCCAGTCTCAATATGCTTGATCTGGATGGTGACGCCGGAGAGGGCGTCGCCGGTGTCGCTCCGCTTCTCCACCCGCAGGGAGCCGTAGGGTGCGTTCCAGAAAGGTCAGGGTGGCAGTCTTGTTGTACACGGTATAGTGGCCCTCCAGGGTCAGGGGGATGGTCACGGTCCCGTCCGGGCCGGTGGAGAAGGAACCGACTTTCTTTCCCTCCGGGTCATAGACGGAGAACACGGCCCCCTCCAGAGGGATCTCGGTGCCCTCCTCCAGCTTCACGATCTTCAGGGCCGTCTCATCAGGATCGGGTTCCCCACTGTCCGTATAGCTGCTGACAGCGGCCACGTCCAGCTGCACCTTGTTGTCCAGGTCACAGATATAATTCTGCAAATCGCCATATTGGTCCTTCTCCTGGCACACAGCGTACATAGCGGCATACTGGGCCACAGGTGCGGAGAGGGAGAGCTGGACATTGCCGGACTGGCCCTCCACGCTGTCGGCGGGATAGAGGACCTTGAAGGTCCCGGCATAGCCGTCCGAGGTGTACTTTGTGGTGACGGCGGTGATCTTCCGGCACACTGTCCGGGTCGGAGAAGGCTAAGGACACATCGTAGTTATATACCCAGGTCTCGCTCCAGATGGTGAACACCTGCTGCAAGTATGCCTGGCCGCCGATGGTCACGGGGTAGGCCGTGGACTTGTCTGCCGTGACGGTCATTCGGGGCGTGAGCATATAGTTGTAGGTCGTGCCCCGCTTGTAAATGTCCTTGGCGGCGGCCAGGATGCGGTTGCCTCTGTCCAGTTCATCGCCGCTCAGTCCGGGGGCCACCTTCAGGTTGGAAATGTCCCAGCTGGGGATCAGGTAGCACCAGAGCGCCATTTTGGTGGCGTAGAACGCCTGATATTTGTTCTCCAGACCAAGCTCTCCCAGGCTGCGGTGGGGATAGCCGTTGGAGATGATGCCCACCACCTTGGGGTCGCTGGCCTTTTCGTTGGCTAGGTATTTGATGCTCTCTCCGGGGCCTACGGTCTGGGGGACGCCGTACTGGTTCGGGTTCACGCAGTACGCAGGAGATTCCTTGGTGCTCCCATCATTGGATTCGTACAAAAAGTAGGTGTATTTCTGCTTTTTGACCGCTCCGTTGATGGAGAGGTAGCCCAGTTCATAGTCACCGTTATAGATGTCCACTTCGCCCAAGGCATCCTCCTCAGAGCTGGCCGCAAAAGGCCGCCGTGGGCAGGAGACTGAGTATGGTCACAAAAGCCAGGAACAGGGACAGTAATCGCCTTTTCATGGTTGAGATCTCCTCCTTAAAACGCAGAATAACGGCCCCTGGTGCGCACCAGGGGCCGTTTTGGAAAAACGCAGTATTTTCTTACAGGGTTTGCAGATATGCCAGGTAGTCCAGGGAGCCGGTCAGCAGGATAGCCATATCCCCACGGGTGATGGCGTCTCCTTCCAGCGATCCCGCTGGGGCAAGCCCCAGTTCCGCTGCCTTTTCACAGGCGGTATCGTAGGTCCAGCCATCCTGTTCCAGGTAGCGAAGCATAACCGTGCAGGCCATTTGCGGGCTGACCGGATCTGAGGGGCCAAACAGGCCGTCTCCGTATCCGGCCATTGTACCCATGGAGGCGCACACGCCCACAGCGACCTGTGCCCATTCAGGAACATCGTTGAAATTGGTGGTACACATCCGGGTGTACCACTCCGTTTCCCAGGCCACGTGCTCCGGGTTCAGGATGATGGGGCTGATCAGACAGGCCAGTTCCGCCCGCGTCAGGTCGTCCTCCAGGTGCAGTTCGCCGTTTTCATCTCCCTTCATGAGCCCCTCGGACTGCAGCCGGGCGGCGGCCAGCTCCTGGGGACTGGGGGCTTCTGCCGCCTGGACAGGGCCGGTCAGCATGGCCACGGTGGTGGCGCCAGCCAGGAGCAGGGATACCGATTTCCTACGTTTCATACTCGCTTCCTCCATTTCCTGTGTAGTGGGGGTCTACACTCCGAACCATACCACTGTTTTGGTGGAAAGTCGAGCGAAATCGGCAGACAGCATTACTCGGCCACAGCGGTGACGCACCAGCGGTAGGCCCACTGGTTTTTGACACAGGTATAAAGGGTGAGCCGGTTGTCGCTGGTGGATGTGGTGCCGCTGGTGTCGGTCTCCAGTACCTTTTCCACGCTGACCACCTCGTAGGTGCGGGTGCCCAGCTTGGTTGTCCAGGTGATGGTATCGCCTATCTCCAGCGTGTGGAGCTTGCCAAAGTCATTTCGGACACCGCGATTGTGACCCGCGATACAGCAGTTGCCGTCCCATAAGCTGGTGTCCTCAAAGTGGCCCGCACCCTTGGCCAGTGTGGAGCTTCCGGTCCCTTCATAGACCTTGACCGTTAGGCCGATGGCCGGGATCTTCAGAGTGCCCAGGCTGCCGTTGCCATAGTAGAGGTCTGATGTGACCTCTGTAAAGCCTGTGGACTCCGAAACAGAGGAGGATGTGCCGCCGTCAATGAGGGGATAGTTCACGGCTCCGGTCTGCGATACCAGCCCTCCGTCCAGAGCACCGGGAACCAGGTTGGGGGTCAGGGCTGTGCCGGAGCCGGGGAGATAGCTGGTTGGGCTGCCGAAGCCGGGCGGGACCAGGGCTGTGTTCTTGCTCCGGTCCACATTGGGATCTTCCCACTCATAGATCGTATCATCGCTGGTGGGCCTGCCGAACAGGTGATCCTCTGGGGCGTCCATCGTGTATTCCAGCGCGCTGGCCTGACCAACGCACAGGGTGCATATCATTGCCGTCAGCAGAAAGACGCGCAGTTTCAATTGAAACTCACCTCCGTTCCTTGAGCTTCTTGAATACGAACGCACCGCTGGCCGCCAGTACGGCGATCCCGCCGCCGATCAACAGCGGCAGCTTCAGGGTGGACAGATCCACGCCTGCGGACGCTGTGCTGCTGCCTGATTCAGGCTCAGTGGACTCCTCCGGGGCCTCCATGCTGCCGAAGATGGCGGTATAGGTCACTACGCTGCAGCCGGTCTTGGCCACCTCGCCGGTGTAGTTGGCGGTGACCGTGTAGCCGGTAGCATATTGGTAGCTGCTGGTACCGGTGTAGCTGGCTGTAGCGGTGTAGCGGGTAACTGTGCCGCCCGCGCCGTCCGTCTGCTCGGAGCTGCTCCACTGGACATCCGCCAGGGTCAGGGTCTTGCCCTTCTCCTCGATGCTCTTTGGGATGAGGGAGAGGTCCGCCTCGGAGAGATTGGGATAACTGCGGGTGGCGGAGAGAGGCTGGGTCTTGGTGGCATAGCCGTCTGTGGTCACCTGGACGCTGGTGTGGTCCAGGCGGAGCACGCCGGTGTAGCCCTCCTCGGTGGTGACCTCCAGCTCGGCCTCCAGCCCCTGGAGGATCTCCTCCATGTTGTCGGTATCGCTGGGGCGGGTGACGGTCTCAGTATGGGGCTTGGTGTCCACCCCCACCTCATCCTTCCGGGTCATATCCAGCAGGTAATATAACCGCCCATTCCGCACGAAATCCTTTGTGGGGATACCGGAGGGGTTGTCTGAGAGGGAGAGCTGGTACACCTTGTTGATCCGGGGCTCATTCTGTTCCTCGTAGGTGTACTCCTCCACTGAGATGGGGTAATAGCGGGCGCTCTCACTGGTATCCGCCTCGGCGGCCAGGGCGGGGATGCTCCCAGTTGTGATCAGGGCCAGGGCGCACAGGGTCGTCAAAAGGTGTTTGATCATGATCGCTCCTCCATGTTTTGTTCTTTTCAGCCTGAATGATCATCTGGTTACAGTCTGTCGCAGATCCCCCCTTTCCCGGATGGGGCCTCGCTGCTGTAAATACTCATTCCAGTCCTTGCCGCAAGGAGGCGTCCGGGACTGCACCATGTAACCTGCGGCCTCGTACTTGGCCCGCAGGCGTTCCACTGCAGACTGGCCCGGCTCATCTGCGTCCAGGCACAGGACAATGTGCCTGAGCTGCGGATTCTCCCGCAGGTATGTATCCAGCGCCCCCTCATGGAGTCCGCACAGGGCCACCGCGTTGCTGGTGACCTGCCGGTGCAGGGTACAATAGCTCATGAGGTCAATGGGGGCTTCAAAGACAAGAACCGCATTCAACTCCGGACGGCAGGGGAGGCGGAAGGCCGTATTCTTGTCGCTGCCAGTTACGTCGCCTTTGAAGCCGGGGCCGCTCCGGTCATAGGTGCCGCGCTTGCTGGCGAACACCGGAGTTCCAGACCTGTTCCGCCCCACAAACACGCAGTTGTGGTGTTCGGCGTCCTCGTACAGCAGTCCTGCCTGGATAAATCCCCGGATCACCTGGGGCGCGATGCCCCTTTTTTGAAGATAGGCAAACACGCGCCGCTGATCCGTGTTGGGGAGTGGCAGGGCAAAGGGAGGCGGGGGCTCATCCTTCTGTCTGTCCTGGCCTTTGGACGGCACCGACTTTTGAGGGGCGGGGGAATCCCGCGCCCAGCCATGGTAGTCAAGCAGATATTCCACCGCCTCCGGGAAGCTCTTGCCGCAGAACCGCTGGAGGAAGGTGATGGCGTCTCCACCGACGCCCTCTGAGTAACGAAAGCGGCGGTTTTGATACGCAGGCTGTCCATCTCCTTGGTGGTGTGGTAGCTGCCGACCCGCCTGACCTGGTAGCCCAGGGACTCCAGCAGGTCTGGGAGATCGGTCTCTTTGGCGATCTCCATTTCTGCGTCTGTAAAGCGGTTCTTCTGCTGCTCGATGGTTTTTCCCTCCTTCCACAGAAGCGCAAAAAGCCCCCCAGGGTACCCGATTCTACGTTCGGGCACCCTGGGGGGCTTTCTCTGACTTATGTTATAGGGTGGTTTGGGGGGCGCACTCCGGCTGCTATGCGTCCTCACCACACTTTTCCTGCGTGGCCTCCTTCTCTGCGGCTTCCTCCTCAGCCTGTTCCAGGGCCTCCTCGATCAGACTCAGGACGAACTCCCGTTGGGTCACCTTGCGGCCACTGCGGGCGCTCTCGCGCTCCAGGTGCTGCTTGATCCGCTGGAACAGTTCCTCCGGGATTTGGAAGGCCATCGTCCTGCTGCCATTGTTCGCCATAGTCGTCTTACCTCCATTTTCTTTCATCTCGTAGTATTCCATGAGTAACTCTGTGATGTACTGGCTGGTGGTCTGTTCCCGCTGCTCCCGCTCACCGCATACTTTGGCGTGGAGCTCCAGAGGAATCTGGGCGCATAAATTTTTCGTCTCTGCCATAGTCTGTCGGCCTCCTTCTTGTCGTTTGCAACGCAAGTATAGCCGGAAAGCCAGGGAAAAGCTATTACCAACACCATCAAAGGAATGGCGAACAGACGAAGCATAAGCACTAAAAGGAACAGTGCTGCGGAGAATGAAAAAAAAGCCGCCTGTGGGCTTCAGGTATTCTGAGGCCAACAGGCGGCTTGATTTTTCTTCTTGTATGCCCTGGCCGAATGCGGAGGAGTTCGAAACACTCACTTCCCTAAAAACTGGATTTTGCATCACCCCCAGGGCCCTTCTTTGAAAAAAGTTTGCTCTGACTTCTAAAATTAAACTTTTTTGTGCTGATTTCCTCTAAAAGCTTCTAAAATTGCAAAAACAATCGAACCGACGACCTTACGGATGCGAACCGTACGCTCTCCCAGCTGAGCTATAGGCCCATACAGAGTGCTCTCAGCAAAATGAAAGATTCTTGTCGTGGACACTCAGATATTATAGCATAATTTATCCGGTTGTAAAGACCCTTTTTGAAAAAAGTGAAAAGTGATATTGATAAATGGCGGGAAATGATGTATGATATCAAATACAGCCTTCCGACGGACGGCGCAGAGGCGTCCGGCCCGCGGCAAGGCCGCACTAGTCGGGGAGTTAGCGGTGCCCTGTACCTGCAACCCGCTACAGCAGGGATGAATCCCGGCCCCCGGAACTGCGTTGTGCTGTCTGCCCCAGGTAAGCAGCGATGATGGATCGGTCCCGCGCAAGGCCGCACCGTGAACCGTGTCAGGCGGGGAACCGAGCAGCACTAAGCGGACCGCGACCTGTGCCGCGGGGGTCCCGCTCCTGAGCCGGCTGCCTGGGTAACGGGTATAGCGCAGTCTCCAAAGGCCGGTGTGCGGTCTTGCCACGCGCCGGACGCGGCGGGAGAGGGGCGAAGCGACGCGGCTTTCCGCATCCTCCGCCCCTCTCCTTTTTGATTTGATTTGAGGTGACCGCCCTTGTATCAGGCCCTGTACCGCAAATGGCGGCCCCGCACCTTTGACGATGTGGTGGGCCAGTCCCATATCACCGACACGCTCAAGCGCCAGGTGGCCACCGGCCGGCTGAGCCACGCCTACCTGTTTACCGGCACCCGGGGAACGGGCAAGACCACCTGCGCCAAGATCCTGGCCCGGGCGGTGAACTGTGAACACCCGGTGGACGGCAATCCCTGCAACCAGTGTCCGTCCTGCCTGGGCATTGAGAGCGGCTCCATCCTGGATGTGCTGGAGCTGGACGCCGCCTCCAATAACGGCGTGGACCAGGTGCGCGCCCTGCGGGACGAGGCGGTATACACCCCGGCGGCAGTGCGCAAGCGGGTGTATATTGTGGATGAGGTGCACATGCTCTCCACTGCGGCCTTCAACGCGCTGCTGAAGATTTTGGAGGAGCCGCCGGAGCACCTTATGTTCATTTTGGCCACCACGGAGCTGCACAAGGTGCCGGCCACCATCAAGTCCCGGTGCCAGCAGTTCTCCTTCAAGCGGATTCTCCCCGGCGACATCGCTGCCCGGCTGGCCTATGTGGCCCGGGAGGAGGGCATTGAGCTGCGGGGGGAGGGGGCCAGCCTGCTGGCCAGGCTGGCCGACGGCGGTCTGCGGGACGCCCTGTCCCTGCTGGACCAGTGCGCCGGTCCATCCGGCCCCATCGGGGGAGCAGGAGGTGCTGGACGCCCTGGGGCTGGCGGGCAACCTGGAGACGGCGCGGCTCATGGAGCAGCTCGGCGGGGGAGACACCGCCGGGGCCCTGGAGACCCTGGCCCGGCTGTACGGCGCGGGGAAGGACGTGGGCTCTCTGCTGGGCGAGCTGTCCGCCCTGACCCGGGATCTGCTCATCCGAAAGACGGCCCCCCAGGGGGGCGCGGCCCTGCTCACCGGCGGCTATGACGAAAATACGATGCGCCGCCTGTCCAACCAGTTCCAGACGGCCCGGCTGGTACAGATGCTGGGCCTGCTTCAGACCACCATCGCAGATCTGTCCCGCAGCGGCAACCGCCGGACGGACACGGAGCTGTGCCTCATCCGCCTTTGCGACCCGGGCCTGGACGAGAGCACCGCGGCGCTGAATGCCCGGCTGGCCCGGGTGGAGGAGCTGCTGGCGGGGGGGATTCCGGCGGCCTGCGCGGTACCGGGGCAGCCCATGAAGCAGTCCGCACCGGCGAAGCGGGAGCCGTCCGCCCCAAGGGCGGAGCCAGTCCCGGCAGAGCGCCCCCCGTTGGAGGAGGAGCGGCCCCCACTGCCTGATGAGCCGGGGGAGCGGGTAGACGTAGACGAGACGCCGGAGCCGTCTGCAGCTCCTGAGGACCGCCTGGTGGCCGGAGAGGCGCCCACCGGCGGAGAAGCCGGCCGGAGCGCCGCGGCCGACCTTTGGCCCGGCCTGGTGGCGGCGGTGCGGGGAAATTTTCCTGCGGTCTACCCCTTCCTGAGCAACCCGGCCATGGTGCAGGGGCGGCTGGAGGACGGGGTGCTCACGCTGTGGGTGAAGGACGAGTTTACCAAGAGCATGGTGGGCGGAGCCTCCATTCTGGAGGAGCTGGGGCGGCTGGCCTCGGCTCAGACCGGCGTCCCGGGCGCTGCGCGGTCAAGGTGGGGAAGGCGCCCGCTGCCCCGGCCGCAGCGGCACCCGCCCAGGCGGCGGAGCACGACAAACTGGACGATCTGCTGGCGTTCAGCCGGCAGTTTGACAACATCATCATTCAGGAATAAAAGGAGTTGCGACCGATGGCAAAGGGATTCAACAGCCGCGGAATGGGCGGCTTTGGCGGCGGCATGAATATGAACATGATGAAGCAGGTTCAGAAGATGCAGCAGGACATGATGAAAATGCAGCAGGAGCTGGAGACCAAGACATACACGGCCGCCGCGGGCGGCGGCGTGGTCTCCGCCACAGTGACCGGCAAGCGGGAGCTGAAGGAGGTCGTCATTGCCCCCGAGGCGGTGGACCCGGAGGACGTGGAGATGCTTCAGGACATGATTGTGGCCGCGGTGAACGAGGCTTTGCGGGCAGCAGAGAGCGACTCCGCCTCCACCATGCAGCAGCTCACCGGAGGGCTCGGCTTGCCGTTCTGAGCCGGACACAGGGGGACGGGGCAAGGACCCGCCCCTAAGACTGACGATAAACCCTCCTGCCGAAGGATTTGGAGGGGAAAGATAGTGTGAAAGGGAACCGTCAGGGTTCCCTTTCGCGTTGGATCAAACGACTTTTTATTATTTTATGTTAATTTTAGAAAGCCCGCCAGCTTGTCGAAACACCTTTTCGACAAGCTGGCAGCGGACCTTTGGTCCTGAAAGGGGGACAGCGCGTGGAACAGACGACACACAGACAGATGTCGGAGAGCTTTCGGCTGGGGGCGGTGCTGGCCCTGACCGGAGGCTTTCTGGATGCGTATACCTACCTTATCCGGGGTGGAGTGTTCGCCAACGCCCAGACCGGAAATATCGTGCTGCTGGGGGTACGGCTGATGGAGGGGGACTGGGGCGGCGCAGGCCACTATCTGGTACCCATTCTGGCCTTTGCCGCGGGGGTACTGGCGGCAGAGCTGATCCGCGGACGGTTCCGGGGGGCCCAGGCCCTCCACTGGCGGCAGATCACCGTGGCGGCGGAGCTGCTCCTGCTGGCGGCGGTGGCCTTCCTGCCTGCGGCGCTGGACAACGCGGCCAATGTGCTGGTGGCCTTTGTCTGCGCGGTCCAGGTGGAGAGCTTCCGCAAGGTCAACGGCAACGCCTTTGCCACCACTATGTGCACCGGAAACCTGCGCAGCGGCACGGAGCGGCTGTACCTATGGGGGAAGACCGGCGAGCGGGACCACGGACACCGGGCGGCCCAGTACTACGGCATTATCGTGTTTTTCATTGTCGGAGCGGCGCTGGGGGCCTGGTGCAGCGGCCGGTGGGGGCAGAGGGCGGTGTTGGGGGCCTGCGTGCTCCTTTTGGCGGCCTTTTTGCTTATGTTTCAGCGCAAACCCCTTGCGAGAACGGGCAAAGGGGTATAAAATAAGAACCACTTAACAATTTGAACCAAAATGGGAGGCACACAGAAATATGGGAGAGCGGTCCAAGGTTTACATGACGGACCTCCGGTGCAGGCCGGGGGTCAGCCTGCTGAACAAGCTGGAGAAGCTGATGCGCACGGCGGGCATCGGGGAGATCAACTTTGAGCGTAAGCTGGTGGCCATCAAGATGCACTTCGGCGAGCCGGGAAACCTGGCATTCCTGCGGCCCAATTACGCCAAGGTGGTGGCCGATGTGGTGAAGAGCCTAGGGGGCGTCCCCCTCACCGACTGCAACACCCTCTATCCCGGGCGGCGGAAAAACGCGCTGGAGCATCTGGACGCGGCCTATGAAAACGGGTTTTCCCCCGCTGTCCACCGGCTGTCAGGTCGTCATCGGCGACGGCTTGCGGGGCAACGACGACGTGGAGGTGCCCGTGGAGGGGGGCGGAGTACATCCAGACCGCCAAGATCGGAAAGGCCATCATGGAGGCCGATGTGATCATCTCCCTGTCCCACTTCAAGGGGCATGAGCAGACCGGCTTTGGCGGCGCCATCAAGAACTTGGGTATGGGCTGCGGTTCCCGCCGGGGCAAGATGGAGCAGCACGCCCAGGGCAAGCCGATGGTGGCGCCCCGCCGCTGTGTGGGCTGCCGCCGGTGCGCCACCCAGTGCGCCCACGGCGCCATCACCTTTGGGGAGGACCGCAAGGCGTCCATCGACTGGGACAAGTGCGTGGGCTGCGGCCGCTGCATTGCGGTGTGCAACACCGACGCCATCCGCCCCGGCAACGACGCGGCCATGGAGGAGCTGGGCTGCCGCATGGCGGAGTACGCCAAGGCGGTGGTGGACGGCCGTCCCCAGTTCCACATCAGCCTGGTCATCGACGTGTCCCCCTACTGCGACTGCCACGGGGAGAACGACCTGCCCATCGTGCCCGACGTGGGCATGTTCGCCTCCTTTGACCCGGTGGCTCTGGACCAGGCCTGCGCCGACGCCTGCGGGAAACAGCCCCCCATCCCCGGCTCCCACCTGGACGAGCAGATGCACAGGGGAGGGCTTCTGCGACAAGCACGACCACTTCATCAACAGCATGCCGGACACCGACTGGCGGGTGTGCCTGGACCACTGTGAGAAAATCGGCATCGGCACCCGCTCCTACGAGCTGGTAGAGGTAAAATAACTGCACGACGCGTAGAAAGGGAGTAATCTAATGGACGTGAAGAACATCCTGGCCCACTGCGACCACACTCTGCTCAAACAGGAGTCCACCTGGGCCCAGATCAAGGAGGTCTGCGACGACGGGCTGAAGTACGGCTGCGCCAGCGTGTGCATCCCCGCCTCCTTTGTGAAGCAGGCGGCGGACTACGTGGGCAACGAGCTGAAGATCTGCACTGTCATCGGTTTCCCCAACGGCTACTCTACCACCGCCGTCAAGGTCTTTGAGACCGAGGACGCCATCCGCAACGGCGCCGACGAGATCGACATGGTCATCAACATCGGCTGGGTGAAGGATCAGCGGTGGGATGAGGTGCTGGCCGAGATCAAGGCCATCAAAGCCTCCTGCCAGGGCCGCATCCTCAAGGTGATCGTGGAAACCTGCCTGCTCACCGAGGCGGAGAAGATCAAGCTGTGCGAGCTGGTGACCGAGTCCGGCGCGGACTACATCAAGACCTCCACCGGCTTCTCTACCGGCGGCGCCACCCGGGAGGATGTGGCCCTGTTCAAGGCCCACATCGGCCCCGGCGTGAAGATCAAGGCCGCGGGCGGCATCTCCAGCCTCCAGGACGCCGAGGACTTCATGGCCCTGGGCGCGGACCGCCTGGGCACGTCCCGGATCGTCAAGCTGGTGAAGGGTGAGCACGCCGAGGGATACTGAGCAGAACAGAACGGGGGACCGGCCCGCAGGGGCTGGCCTCCCGTTTTTGTTTCTCAAATTTTATAACAGGCGGCCGGTTTCAACATGAAGTTCCGGCGTGTCATCCATCCGGGGGAACGATGTCTCCACGCTACCCACATATCCATCCGCAAGGTCAGTCAGGAGCCTGTGACGCAGTTAGGCCAGTTCTTGGACGAAGCATCCCAATAGTTCGGTGATCAAACAGAGCCTGCCCCCTTTTCAAACAGGGGGCAGGCTCCTTACATGGAGGGGCCAGGGACGATAAAATTTTAGAGAAAATTTCCTGTGGGGCCGACTAAGGACTGGTTTTCCGCGTCTTATTAGGCAGAAAGGAGTGAGCAAAACACGTGCAGCTGCAATTCTCGCATCCTTCCATCTCCGACTCGGAATTTGTGGAACGGATTGAGCAGAAAAAGGCATCCTTTACCGGGTGGCCTTTGGGTATACACGAAAATGAGGACGACGCCCTGGAGGTGGTTCAGGAGGCCGTCTGCAAGGCGTACACCGCCAAGTGGAGGCTTCGGGACCCCGAACGCTTTTACCCCTGGTTTTACCGAATACTGACCAATACGGCGCTGTCCTTCCTCCGCCGGCGGCCGCCGCAGGGGGCTGTGCAGGAGGCGTGGGACGCGCTCCCGGCTGAGGACGGTGAGGAGCGGTGGGCAGACTCCCTCTGGCTGAGGGAGGAGCTGGGGCGGCTGGATGACCGAAGCCGAACCGTCATTCTCCTGAAATTTTACGAGGATATGACCTTCCGGGAGATCGCCCAGGTGCTCCGCAAGCCGGAGAGTACCGTGAAATCCGATTACTACCGGGGGATGAATCAATTGAAGGAAAGGACGACACAGATATGATACAGACATCCGAAGGAAACCTGCCGCAGGGGCTGGATACCGCCATTCGCACCGGCCTGGAGCGTGGGCGGCGCACGGTGGCCCGGCGGGCGCGGGTGCGGCGGGGGGCCGTCCGGTCGGCCCTGTGCCTGGCACTGGTGCTGGGCCTGTTTGCCGGAGGGGTGAACGCCTCGCCGGCCTTCGCGGCCGCCATGGAGGAGCTGCCGATTCTGGGCAGACTGGTGCAGGTGTTCCGGGTCAATGCGCCCAGCGTGGACGGCGGACAGACTGCCGCAGGCAGCCGGGCGGCCCTGACCATGGAGCGGGAGGGCGATACGGAGTGGCTGACCCTCCGCTACGAGCAGTCCAGCGCCGGGCGCTACCACGCCGAATTCGCCTCTTTTCCCAAGACGGTCACGCTGACCCTGCCCGGGACGGAGCGGGTGGAGATCCTGTCGGAGCTCTCCCGCGCCCAGGACACCAGCCAGTACATCAAGTCTGTTTACACCGCCGAGGGGTGGGTGGACCGCGCCGCCGTGGTCCAACTGGAGCTGGAGAGCGACGCAGATGTGCAGCTCCGGGAGTACCAGGAGCCGGGCAGTATTGTGATCCGCCTGACTCCCCGCAGAGAACCGGCTGGACACCATCTACTCACTGCGTACCCTGTCGGCGGACAGCCCGGAGGCCCTCAGGGCCATGGCCGCGCCGGAGGAGGGGGCGCGCCTGCTGCGGGACGACGCAGGTCGGCTTTTTGTGGAGCTGGGCCAGTATGACACCCGGGAGAAGGCCGAGCGGGCCGCCGGTGACCGGGGGCGGCGGGCCTGATCGTGGAGCGGCGCACCGGCAACAACGTGCCGGTCTGCTATGAGACGGAGGAGGCTTACCAGAGTGCGGTTCTGCTGGACGGGTACAATGATCTTCTTCAGACTACTGTGGAGGTGGAGCCTATCCTTGCTTTCCTGGAGGAACACCTGGCCGGCGCGTCCGCCGAGGTACAGGACACCATGCTCCGGGGCCTGACGGGCTTCCTGGACGGGAATGAGGCGGGGCTGGACTGGGAGCGGATCGCGGCCTGCTATGCCATGGCGGGACAGACGCTGCCCGAAAAATTCCAATGAGAAAGGCGGAGGAACATGAGACAGAGATACCTGAGACTGATATCGGCGCTGCTCCTGCTGGCCGTACTGACGGCCTGCGGCACGGACAGGGGAGGGCGCTGCGGGCGGCACGGTGGAGGGAGTTGTGAACCGGAACGGCGACTTTTGGTGCTCCTGACGGACGAGGGGGGAGTACCAGACCTTTGAATTCGGAGCGGGAGTAGACACAGGCGCACTGGAGGAGGGAGACTGCGTATCCGTCACCTATACCGGAGAGCTGGGCAAGGAGGACTCCACTCCAACGGCCGTAAGTATTTCCAAACAATAGGGGAGAGGGCCCGCCGGCAGCCTGGACTGCCGGCGGGGCATCTGCTTACGTGCGGAACCAGGGCCTTTCTGCGCTATGCTTGAAAAGCAGGAAGGGGCCGTATCATTCCCCTGAAAAGAAAAGGGGGACGGCGGTATTTTCTGGCGGCTGCACGGGAGACCTTCTCCATATAAAATTCACAATTATGTGCTATCATCCGTTTCGGGAGTGATTCGCAGTGAAACGCATTTTGATTGTGGAGGACGAGCAGGACATCCAGGAGCTGCTGGAGGCCTACCTGGGCGACGCGGGCTATGAGACGGCAACGGCGGGGGACGGCATTGAGGCGGTGAGCCTCTTTCAGCAGGAGGCGTTCGACCTGGTCCTGCTGGACGTGATGCTGCCCAAGCTGGACGGCTTTGGGGTGTGCGAGCTTATCCGCCGCCAGTCCCGGGTGCCCATTGTCCTGCTCACCGCCCTGGACGGAGAGGCCGAGCAGCTCCGGGGCTTTGATCTGGAGCTCGACGACTACATCACCAAGCCCTTCTCCATGCCCATCCTGCTGCGGAAGCTGGCGGCGGTGCTGCGGCGGGCGGGGGGCGACGCGCCCGGACGCTGCCTGCGCTACCGGGGGCTGACCCTGGACCCCGACGCGGTGGAGGTACGCCTGGACGGCCGGGTGCTGGAGCAGCTCACCGCCCGGGAGTTCGAGCTGCTGCGGGAGCTCCTGTCCAGCCCCGGGCGGGTGTTTACCCGGGAAATTCTGCTGGCCAAGCTGTGGGGCTACGACTTTTTCGGGGACGAGCGGGTGGTGGACAGCCACATCAAAAACCTACGCAACAAGCTGGGGGTGGACTACATTGAGACTGTGAGGGGGTGGGCTACCGTGTGCCGAAGGAACATCCGTGAGAGCCTGACGGCCCGTATCTTCCTGCTCACCCCTGCTGCTGCTGCTGGGGGCGGGGGGACTCACCTTCGGACTGATCGCCTGGGCCACCCCCATCACCTATGTGTCCGTGGTCGGCGACCGGCTCCAGGTGCAGGTGAGCGAGCTCACCGACCGGCTGGCCCTAACTAAGCTGGCCGACGCCGGGCCCATCCTGGATGTATTTGTCCGGGAGAGCGGAGCGGCGGTATCCCTGGCGAGCCCCGACGGGGAGAGTGTGGACACGGGCTCCCTCTATGTGTCCGTCACCACGGCCGTGCAGGAGTCTGATTCGGTGTCCACCTATACCTATGGCGCCGATGGCGGCCCGGCACAGAGGGAACGGGCCGGGCACTATGTGACCACGGCCCTCAGCGACGCCCTGATCGCGGAGGTGACCTTTGCCGACCGGGCGGAAACCTATCAACTGCTGGTTGTCCCTCCCATGCGCCTGGCCAACCAGGCGGTGGAGGCCCTCAACCGGGCGGCGCCCTGCCTGGCCTTGGCCCTGTTGGCCTTTTCCCTGCTGTGCGCGGTAGGGTACTCCCGCTATCTGGCCAGGCCCATCGTCCGCATCAGCTCCATCGCGGGGCGGATGGCGGAGCTGGACTTCCAGTGGAAGTGCGGCGAGACCCGGCGGGACGAGATCGGCGCTCTAGGCCGCAGCTTGGATGAGATGGCGGAGCGCCTCTCCGCCGCCCTGGCCGAGCTGGAGGAGGCCAACGCGGCCCTGCGGGGCGACATGGAGCGGGCCAGGGAGCTGGAGCGCCAGCGGCTGGCCTTCTTCTCCGCCGCCTCCCACGAGCTGAAGACCCCCGTCACCATCCTGAAGGGGCAGCTGAGCGGTATGCTGGACGGCGTGGGGGTGTACCGGGACCGGGAGAAGTATCTGGCCCGCTCCCTCCAGGTGGCGGGGCGGATGGAGGCGCTGGTGGGGGAGCTGCTGGCCGTGTCCCGCATGGAGTCGGACGGCGCCTCCCGCCGGGAGGCGGTGGAGCTGTCCGCCCTGACGGCGGAGAAGCTGGCCCAGGACGCCGAGCTGCTGGAGCAGCGGGGGATGACCGCGGTGGAGGCGCTGGAGCCGGGACTTCTGGTGGAGGGGGAGCGCGCCCTGCTGGGCCGTGCGGTGGAAAACCTGCTCTCCAACGCCGCCCTCTACTCGCAGGAGGGGGCGGAGATCCGGGTGACTGCGGCGGCCCGGGGGCTTGGGCGGTGCTGACGGTGGAAAACACCGGGGCCCGCATCCCGGCCGAGGCCCTGCCCCACCTGTTTGAGGCCTTTTACCGGGCCGAGCCCTCCCGCAGCCGGGCCACCGGCGGCAGCGGCCTGGGGCTCTATCTGGTGCGCATGATCGTGGAGCGCCACGGCGGGACGTGCCGCATCGAGAACAGCGCCGACGGGGTGCGCTTCACCGCCCTCCTTCCGCGCCTCTCCACAGAAAACACATAAATTCTCCCTCTCTCCTCCACGGGGGGCCGGTATCCTTGGGACGAACCCAAACAAGAAAGGATGCCGAGCCATGCAAATTACCCTGCAAGAACTGAACATGACCTATCCCAACGGCAAGAAGGCCCTCCAGGGGGTGAGCGCCTCCCTGGACAGCCCCAGCCTGATCGGCCTGCTGGGCCCCAACGGCGCGGGCAAATCCACCCTGATGAAGCTGCTGGTGGCGGGCCTGCTGCCCACCGGCGGCGCCATACGGGCGGACGGCGAGCCTCTGACCAAATGCGAGCGGGCCTACAAGGCCCGCCTGGGCTATCTGCCTCAGGACTTCGGTCTGTTTGACGAGCTGACGGTGGAGCAGTTTCTGGACTACATGGGGGCGCTGAAGGGGCTGCGGAGCGGCCGGGAGAGCATTCGGGCGGTGATCGGGGCCGTCCATCTGGAGGAGAAGCGGCGGGCCAGAATCCGCACCCTCTCCGGCGGCCAGCGCCAGCGGGTGGGCATTGCCCAGGCCCTGCTGGGCGACCCGGCGTTTTTGATCTTTGACGAGCCCACGGTGGGCCTGGACCCGGAGGAGCGCATTCACTTCCGCAACCTGTTTTCCCGGCTGGCCCAGGACCGGCTGGTGCTCCTGTCCACCCACATCATCGAGGATGTGCAGTCGGTGTGCTCCCGCCTGCTGGTGCTCCACCAGGGGCGGCTGCGCTTCGACGGCACGCCGGAGGAGCTTATCCGGGCGGCAGAGGGCCACGTGGGCACCTTTGAGGCGCCGGCGGGGGCCGGGAGGACGGCCTGCACATCACCGCCCGGGTGAACACCGCCCGGGGCGTGGCCTGCCGGGCGGTGGCGGAGACGCTGCCCCCTATGTCCGGCCCGCCGAGCCCACCCTGGAGGACGCCTACCTCTATCTCATCTCCGGGAGGGCGAGGCATGAACGTCTGGATTCTCTCGGTGCGGGAGCTGGCGCGGCTGCTGCGGGGCCGGCTCACCTGGCTGGCCGCCGCCCTCACCGTCCTGTCCCCCCTGGCGGGGCTGACGGTGTACCGGTCCGCCTCGGCCGACACGATGCAGTCCCTCTATGTGGCCAATCCCGCCCTGGCCGGGGGCGTGCTGGGCGGGCTGCTCTTTGCCCTGCTTACCCTCTGCGACTGCGCCCGTACCTCCCGCTGCCGGGTGGAGGCGCTCTGCGACGCGGCGGTGTCCCCTCTGACCGCTGCCCTGGCAAGGCTGATGGCCCTGCTAGGGACGGCGGCGCTGACCCTGGCCCTCACCCTTCTGGCCTGGCTTCCCTGGACGGCCCATACCGTGGGCGCCGTCTTTGACGGCGGGGATTATCTGCTGGCCTACCTCATTCTCATGGGCCTGGCACTCCCCCTGTGTATCCTGCTGGCCGGGGCAGCGTGGCAGTTCACCCGCCGCTTTGACCTGTCCCTGGTGCTGGTGGCCGCTCTGGCGGCCCTGAGCCTCACCATCTGGCGGGACAACTGGCAGCTCTGCTGGCTCAACCCCTGCGTCTGGGCCCTGTCCGACGATTTCTCCAACTTCCGCATCCTCCGCTCCGCCGCCTACATGCGCCTGACCTGGCTGCTGGGCCTGGCGGGGCTGTGGGCCCTGTCCTACCTGTGCATCCGGCGGTACGGCCGGGGCCCCTGGGCTCTTTGGCCCGCACGGCCCGGCGGGTATACCGCCCCCTGCTGGCCGCGGCCCTGCTGCTCTGCTGCGGCTGGAGCTGTGCCGCTCAGCCCTTCATCGACCACAGCAACCCGGATCTCAGCGCCATGACCTTCCTGACGATGGAACCGCTGGAGGGGGTGGCCTGCCTGCGCCGCTCCGCCCAGGTCACGCCGGACACAAGGCGGGGCACGGTGGAGGGTACGGCCTCCTACCAGCTCCAGAATACCACGGGGCAGGAGCAGACGGTGGCCCTCGGCGTCACCCCCGGCTACACCATCTCCAACGTCCGGGCCAACGGGGTGGAGGTCCCCTTCTCGGTGAGCGATTACCAGGAGTACAACGAGGCCAAACTGGAGGTCGCCATCCCGGCCGAGGAGCGGGTGGAGCTGACCCTGGAGTACGGCGGCTTCCCCCAGGAGGATCTGCCCACCATGCAGGGCGGCAAGGAGCTCAGCGGCGAATACCTCTGTCTGGAGAACGCGGCCCTCTCTCCCCGCCTGATGAACGTGATGCCAGGCGAAGACGGCTATCCCGCCACAATTGAGATCACCCTGCCCGTCGCCATGACGGTCATCCCCTTCGGCGCCAGCGAGGCGGAGGTGGTGGCCGAACATGGGGACGGCACCAAAACCTGGCGCTATGAGACCAACCGTGCCGGCGGCATCCTCTATGCCGGCGACTACGTTCGTGAGGAGATCCAGGCCGGGGGCTCACCATCGACTTCTACTACGGCCGCAAGCATCAGGCCGTCATGGAGGCCGCCGGCGCGGCGGAGGCCGTCCGGGCGGTGGTGGACTACTGCGCCGGGCACTACGGCCCTCTTTCCTTCGGCGGCGGGGAGCGCCTCAAGCTGATCCAGAGCCGGGTGGCCGGCGGCGGCTACGCCGGGGACGGGGCCAGCCTGCTGGACGAGGCCGACTTCACCGCCCACAACCTGGGCGACGCGGACAAGGGCGGCGGCGCGGGCGAGGTGATGATCCACGAGCTGGTCCACCAGTGGTGGGGGTTGGGCAACATGTTCGACACCGCCGACCCCAACAGCCCCTGGTCTGCCGAGGGGCTCACCTGCTACACCACCTACCGCATCGTGAAGGAGCTCTACGGCGGGGACTACGCCAGGGAGCACTATGTGGACCAGTGGCGCGGGGAGGTGGAGGACTACTACCTCAACTTCTACGTCCGCCGCCCGGAGTACCTGGAGGCCCTGCCCGAGGCGGAGCGGCTGGCCATCTCCAACTCCCTGTCCGGCATGCGGCAGTACAGCGAGATGCCGCTGAAGATTTTGAAAGCGGAGGAGCTGGTGGGGGGCGAGGCGGCCATGGATGAGATCCTGCACGGCCTCTTCAACCGGGAGCTGGATCCCATGTACCCCTATCTGACCTACCAGGAATTTTTGGACGCCTGCGGGCTGACGGAGGAGGACTTGACCCTTGATTAAGATATTTCGCTGCGAGTGCCGGCGGCTGCTGTGCAACAAGTTTTTCATCGGCCTGCTGGCGGTGCTGCTGTTCTACGCCGGACAGGTGTTCTACGCCGTAGCCCTCCCCGGCGTGGCCCATACGGCCCCTTTTTTCGCCCTGGAGCTTCGGGGCCTACCTGGGGCGGCTGCTGCCCCTTGTGTGGGTGGGGGCCCTGTTTTTCCTCACCTTTTTTCACGTCGGCCCGGGAGCGGCGGGCGGCGGTGCTCACCGCCGCCACCCCGCCGACCCCCGGCGGTACGCCCTGGCCCGCTGCGCTGCCGCCCTGGTGGGGGTGGCTCTGCTCTGCCTGGCGGCGCTGGCCCTGGCCGCCCTGCTCTATGCCCGCCTGTTCGGCTGGACGGACTGGGGCTCCCTGGCCCTGCCCGCCCTGGTGATCCTGGCGCCCCCTCTGGTGTTCGCCCTGGGCAGCGGCTGGCTGCTGGGCCGCCTGCGGCCCTGGCTGCTCTATGTGTGGATGCTCCTCCCCTTTGCCCTGGCGGCCCTGCCTCTGCCGGAGGCCCTGGGGCTGTGGAACGGCGGCCTGTGCACGTCCTATCCCCTGACTCTGGGGATGCTGGACCCGGCTTTCTCCCTCCCGGCGGCGGCCTGGGCCGTCCAAGGGCTGCTTCTGGCTGCCGGGGTGCTCCTTTTGCTGGTGGCGGGAAAGGGGAAAAAGGTGTATAATCAGTGACAGACCGTATACCATAAGCACATAGGTTCCAGAAGGAGGCGTAACAGATGGATTCTAACGAGAGCCGGGCGCGGGCGCTGCTGGGCGACCTGTCCGCCGGGTGCAGCGCGGTGGCGTGGGGAGACGGCGGACGGCGGACACCTGTGGGGGCGCAACTTCGATTTCAACCGCATTGCGGCGGACAGCAAGGTGACCTTTGTACCACGGGGACAGGTGTTCTACGCCTGCGGTACCGAGCTGGAGGGCAATCTGGAGCCGTCCACCCGCTGTACGGCGGCCTACGCTGCGGTGGGCATCGGCTCCCTGGTGCTGCGTTCCACCCCGGCCCTGTATGAGGGGCCTCAACGAGAAGGGCCTGATGGGCGGCCAGCTCTACTACCGCACGTTTGCCCACTTTGCCCCGGAGGCGCGGCCCGGCACCCTGCCCCTCCAGCCGCCCTTCCTGGTGACCTGGTGCCTGGCCACCTGTGCCTCGGTGGAGGAGGTGGCCCGCGCACTGGAGGAGCGGGTGTCGCTGGTGGCCATCCCCATGCTGGGGACCGTGCCGCCCATCCACTGGATGTTTTCCGACCGCACCGGGGAGAGCATCGTGGTGGAGTCCGACCGGGACGGGCTGCACATCTACCGGAACACGGTTGGAGTGATGACCAACAGCCCCGGCTACCCGTGGCACCGTACCAATCTGTTGAACTATCCCCAACTCCGGCCCCTGGATTACGGAGAGCTGGCCTGGGGCGGGGGCGGCTGGAGCCCTGCTTTTCCGGCAGCGGGGCGGCCGGCCTGCCCGGGGACTGGTCGTCCCCCTCCCGCTTCGTGCGGCTGGCCTTCCTCCGGGAGCACGCGGTCAAGGGCGGGGACGAAGCGGAGGGGGTGTCCCTTCTGTTCCGCCTGCTCCACAGCGCCGCCTTTCCTCTGGGTGCGGTGGAGCTCACCGGGCCGGGGAGATCACCCCCCACGACCGGGGCGTGGTGCCCTATGACTACACGGTGTATTCCTCCGTCCTCTGCGCCGAGTCCATGCGCTTCTACTGGCTCACTTACCGGAACAGCCGGGTGCGCTATGTGGAGCTCTCACGCCTGCTGAAGGGAGACCGCCCCCTCCAGTTCGCGCTGGGGGAGGAGCCGGAGTTCTGCGACGTGACCGGTGAAGGCGTATAACACTCCAACAGGGCGCACCACGAAAAAAAATGCAAAAGCTCAGGTGCATGAAGTGTTTGCGCATGCGGGCCGTCCCGTAATCGCATGGCCGTGCCGCGGTAAGCGGCGCATGGCCAACTTTGCCATGCTTATGAATAGCAAAAAAGTACCCCCCTGCCGCATGCGGCAGGGGGTACTTTTTATCAAACGCGCTCCGGGTCCCCGGCAATGGGCTGGAAGTATTTTGTCCGGTACTCCTGAAAGAGGTCGTCAAACTCCTGGTTGAAACCGCCGTGATGCAGCTCGTGCATATAGGCGTGGGAGTCGATGCGCACCTTGTCGTCGGGCGAGGAGGTCTGGCGCAGGATGTGCAGAGCCACGTTGGAACAGTGGTCGGACATGCGCTCCAGATTGATCAGCAGCTCCAGGAACTGGGTGCCCAGCTCGATGGTGCACTCACCGGCCTTGAGGCGTTCCACATGGCGGTTTTTCAGGGTGGCGGCGATCAGATCTACAACCTCCTCCAGCGGTTCCACCTGGACAGCCAGGGTGCGCTGGCGGCTCTGGTAGCAGGCTACCGTCTTGTCCAGCGTCTCTCCCACCGCCGCGGTGAGCCTCTCAAGCTCGGCCCGGGCCTGGGGGGAGAAGGTAATGTTCCGGTCGTGGAGGACGACCGCACTCTCCGAGACGTTGACGGCGTAATCGCCGATGCGCTCAAAGTCGGACAGGGTGTGCAGCAGCTCGGACACCCGGGTGCTCTCCTCGGCGGTCAGCGCCCGGTCGGTGAGCTTGACCAGATAGTTGTCCAGCAGACCCTCCAGCTTGTCCAGCGCCACCTCGGTTTCGTTGAGCCGCTCCAGCTTCTTGGCGTCAAATTTCCAGATGAGCTCCACAGCCAGCCGGTAGTTGTCCCGGGCGAACTCGCTCATCTGCACCACCGCATCGTGGGCCCGCTCCAGCGCCAGGGAGGGGGAGGACAGGAAACGGTCGTCCAGCACGGACAGCTCCCGCTCCTCCGCGTCGCCGGGCACCACCGCCTTGACCAGCTTGACGAGCTGGCGGTGGAAGGGAAGAAGCAGGGCAGTACAGGCAATGTTGAACGCCAGGTGGAGGTTGGCGATAGAGCCCATGTCCATGGTGTTTTCCCAGAACGGAAAGCGGAACAGGGCGTTGCCCGCGTACAGAACCAGCAGAAAAAAGACCGAGCCGATGATGTTGAAAAAAGGTGGATCATGGCGGTCCGCTTGGCATTTTTGGAAGCGCCCACCGACGAGATGAGCGCGGTGATGCAGGTGCCGATGTTCTGGCCCATAATCAGCGGCATGGCGATGTTGAAGGAGACCACGCCGGTGGTGCTGATGGCCTGGAGTATGCCCATGGAGGCGGAGGAGCTCTGGAGCAGGGCGGTGACCGCCGCTCCCACGGCTACGCCCAGAAGGGGATTGGAGAAGGCGGTAAACACCGACTGGAACTCCGGCAGATCCTTCAGTGGCTCCACGGCGGAGGACATGGTGTTCATGCCGATGAACAGCAGGCCCAGGCCCAGCACGATCTGGCCCACAATGCGCTTGTGCCCGCCCTTGATGAACATGTAGAAGATGATGCCCACAACCGCCAGAATGGGCCCCAGGAAGGAGGGCTGCAGGAACATCATCACGATGTTGTCCGCGTCGATATCACCCAGGCGCAGCAACTGCGCGGTGACGGTAGTGCCGATGTTGGCGCCCATGATGATGCCCACTGTCTGCTCCAGCTTCATGATGCCCGCGTTGACGAAACCGACGCACATGACGGTGGTGGCGGCGGAGCTCTGGATCAGCCCGGTGACGACGGCCCCCAGAAGGACCCCTTTGAATACGTTGCTGGTAAGACGCTCCAGGATATGCTCCAGCCGGCCGCTGGAGAGCTTCTCCAGGCCGTCCGTCATGGTGGACATACCAAACAGGAACGTGGCGATGGCGCCAAACATGGCGACTATATTCGCAATATCCACAATGCTCCCCCAAATCTGACTCCGCGGTCAAATTTTCGAAAAATTTTGCTCATTTCCGACCACGATAAATTATAGCCTTCTGGCAGCGGTTCGTAAATATAGAGGGAGCGATTTTTAAAAATTTAGCAGTTCCACTAAAAGCATTGGGGGAAAAACCGTCAATTTCGTTCACGTTCCGCAGGGGAAGCCCGCATGGAACAGGATCGTTGACATAGGGACAGACGCGGGCGGAATAGAGTGGAACTATGGAGGTGTGACAAATGTTCACTGCGTGGATTTTGCTGATGCTCAACAGCCTGTTCTTCACCCTGCGCCTCTCCGGTGGGGGAAGCGGCTCCTTCCCCCGTCCGCTGAAAGCGGAGGAGGAGCGGATGTACCTGGAGCGGATGGCGCAGGGTGATCTGGAGGCCCGGAACATCCTCATCGAGCACAACCTGCGCCTGGTGGCGCACATCATGAAAAAGTACTATACACCCAACGGGGATCAGGACGATCTGATCTCCATCGGCACCATCGGACTGATCAAGGGGATCAGTACCTTCAAGCCGGACAAGAACGTGCGCCTGGCCACCTATGCCTCCCGCTGTATCGAAAACGAGATCCTGATGCACTTCCGCGCCCAGCGGAAGCTGCAGGGGAGGTCTCCCTGTCGGATTCCATTGACGGGGATGGGGACGGCAACTCCCTGTCGCTGATGGACACCATCAGCGTGGACGACAATATGCTGGAGGAGCTGGATGCCCGTGACTCCTGCGCCAAGGTGCGCCGGTGCGTCAAGCGATGCCTGGACGAGCGGGAGGCCATGATCATCACCCTCCGGTATGGCCTGAATGCCCGCCCGCCCCTGACCCAGCGGGAGATCGCGGCCCAGTGCGGCATCTCCCGCTCCTATGTATCGCGCCGCGGCTATTGCAAGCGCGGAGGGGGATGTCTCCGGGGGCCGGGACGGCCCGGACGGAGACGCCACCCTCACTGCGGTGTCAGAGCGGGAAAAGCCAGCTTCTCGGAGGGAGGCCCGGAGTGCCGGACGTGCGGCCGACATCAACACCAGTGGTACAGTCAGCTCAGCGGATACCGGAGGTATCCGGCCACCAGGTCAATGAATACGCTGTTGGAGGGACTGCGGGTCAGGCGCCGTCCGGCCAGGGTATCCAGAAGGCTGTGGTCCTCAAGTTTCCAGCAGTCCCCGATTACGGTGCGGACAGCGCGCTCCACCGCGATTGAGGTGGTATGGAACTGCTTGGCGGTTTCCCGGTAGAGACGCTTGGTGATCAACTGGAGGGAGCTGGGATTGGCCGCCACCTGCACAGACATGTATACGGTGTAGTCAAATCCGACCAGGTTTCTGCGCACGCCCAGCCGGCGCAGGAGCAGCTCTGCCTTTTTGAGAGGCATTTGCCGCGTCAAAAGTAGGTGACAGGGTGAAATTTGTCATAGGACAGACTCCTTTTTTCAAAAAAGTAGATGTAAGGGAGCGTCCATGACTGGTGTGGACCGAGCCGCAAGCGACCCTCTGGTGGATGGAGCGCATCCGCTGCTTGACCTCCGATAGGCTTTCCAAAAACTATATGTACGCAAAAGAGGGAAATTGGACAAATGATTGAAGGATGGGAGAGGAATCTGCTTTTTTGTGGGGTTAATTTCCAAGGAAGTCGACAATATCCACGGAATAGGATACTTTTTTTTCTTTGACAGCCGTTTGGAATGAATACATTCCGTATCTGGCGCAAATACCAAGGTAAAATCAAACGGAATCCATAGGTTCCAGGCTTGATTTTAAGGAGGTCTTCATGTCAGAGAAAATTAAGCAGGATATCTCAATTGGCAAAAACCTGCATCGCCTGCGCAAGCAGGCCGGACTGTCCCAGGAGCAGGTCGCGGTAAAGCTCCAGGTCATGGGCCTCCCTGTCAGCCGGGAAATCATCTCCCAGATGGAACTGGGCCGCTACAGTATCCGGGTCAGCGTCCTGATCGCTTTGAAGCAGATTTACGGCGTTTCTTATGAGGAGTTTTTTCAGGGCCTGCCAGACAGCCGGTAAAATGCAGGGAAGAAAAGCCGGAGCACCTGTGATAAAATAAAGAGAGAGAACAGGCGAGGGGGAATGATACATGAATGAGGAACAGGGGAAATTCCTGGAGGAACTCTACCACGCGAATTTTAAGCGGATGCTCCTCGAGCTCTACCCCATATTAAAGGACATGCCCTCGGCACAGGTTGCCATTCAGGAAGCGGCTCGGATTGCGTGCCAGAAGCCGGAGGAGATGATGAGCAGCCCAAATCCCGCCGGATGGCTGCGGAAAACGGCGGGGCTGGTGGCGAAGAACATGCTGCGGGAGCAGGCCCGCCAGAAACGGACCTTTCTTCCGCTGGAAGTCCTTCTGCCGGAGAGCGAACCGTCAGAATGGGACGACAGCGACCGCGAATTGGTGCAGTTGTGTCTGGATGTCGTCTCCGAGGAGGATTTTACCCTGTTCCGAAGAGTGACCCTGGATGGTTGGGCCTATGTGGATGCGGCGAAGGCGGCTGGCATTTCCCTATGGGCCTGTTACAAGCGCGTGGAGCGGACGCAGAAAAAGCTCCGCCGCGCCATAAAGGAGCACCCGGAGCGATTTTTTTGAGACCTGTCCAAAAACAGGATGCTGTCTACATATAAATTATTGAAGGGGGCGCAATCGAATGGCAAGCCCGAGCAAAAATCAGAACTACGCCTATCTAAGCCGCCTGAGCACCCAAAAGCTGCTGGAGCTGCTGGCCGCTGCGCCGGCGCCCGCAGAAACGCCCGAGGACAAAGCTTATATAGACGCAATTGTGGAGGTGGTCTTAGAGAGAGAAGAGAGACATCCGACAGGGCTTCTCCCCGACCCCGAGCAGGCATGGGAGGAGTTTCAGCAGTACTATAATACCCCGGAGGGGGAGGACCTGTCCCTCTACCCGGCAGAGAACCCCGGAACAGCCCCATCAGAACCAGCCCCTCTCAGACAGAGTACCGGCCCCAAAGAAGGCCAAAACGCCACTTTTTTCGACGCGTTGTCATAGTAGCGGCTGTGGTGGTGTGTATCGCATTGCCCCCTGCGCTTGGTTTCGAGAATGTGTTTCAGATGTTTGGTGCGTGGACAGATGAAGTGTTTGTTTTTACGGGTAATGGTAAAAATGGTTTGATTCGAGAGTATGAGGATCTTAAAGTACTTAATAAGGAATACCAAAATCTTAAGGATGCCTTGGATGCTGTTAATATCGGGACAGATATTATTCCTAATTGGTTGCCAGATGGATTTAGTGAAGATACAATATCTGTTAATGAATTAAGTGGGATAAACAGAATAGAGGTAAGGGCCTACTACACAAACCAGGAATCTGTCATTACAATTGCATATAGCAGAATACCCGATGATACAAGAGAAGGCACGTCTACATTTGAAAAAGATGATATCGCTGTTGAAGAACTTGAAATAGGCGGAATTACACATTACATATTTGAAAATCTAGGAGTTAGGACGGCTGTCTGGAGTAAAGAAAATATTGAGTGTTCTATTAGTGGGGATATATCAGATTCAGATATTAAACAAATGATCTATTCAATTTATGAGGAAGGAAATCAAAAAAGTATGCGAGAGGTAAAATTCCGTTTTATAACATTAACTTTAATATTATCTATTATCCTTGCTCTCCCTGCATTTGCAACGCAAAATACTTCTGACCGTGCAAGTGAGCAATTAAGAAGTTACTTCATGGATGCGAGAAATGCTGGGAATGGTGAAATTATAATTACATTCTCAGTTGATGGAACAAGAAAAATGGAACAGATAGGAGCCAAAAAGAATCGTAGTATTTAATAAAGTTGGAGGAGTATGGTCAATAGTTGAATCTTGGTCAAAAGATGACTCTGGTATGACGGCTAGCAACGCATATTATTATGGAAACACGATGTATTTTAATGGCAAGGTAGGTACAGAGTATCGTGTTGACATTACAATATTTGCAGAAAATTCCTCTGGTTCGGACTCAAGGACACAAACTTTCTTTGTAACAACATAGAGAGCAAAAGCAGGCGCGTCCCGATTGGGACGCGCCTTTCTTTAAGCTTTAATGGACAGGCAAGGAACGCCGCCTGCCGCATAAGCTTTACCAAGCAGCCCAGAAAGAGCTTGAGAAGCAAGCCTTTTTTGATTTAGTCCAACTTTTTTTCCATTTTACTACACTTACAAAAGAGAGGATGTGGAATATGGGCAATCTGATTGCCGTTACAAATTTTAAGGGCGGCGTCGGGAAGACGACAACCACGCTCAATCTGGGGGCGGCATTGTCCGCTGCGGGCAAAAGGGTTTTGCTTGTAGACAATGATCCGCAAGGCAACCTTACCGCTGCTCTAGGCTATACCCCGCCCGAGCAAAAGCACACCTTGGCAACCCTTTTGCTGGCAGCCATCGACTACCCGGAAGATCTGGACATTCATATTGGCCGCGCCATACTGCACTCAGAAACCGGCGTTGATCTGATCGGCGCAAACCGCCGCCTTGCCGATGCCGCCGCACGGCTTCAAATCATGCAGATGTCCCAGTACAATGCTGTGGGTGATGCGGAGTGTTCCTGTGAGACGGTCATGGCTACGCTCTTGCTGCCTTTAAGGAGTGCCTACGACTATATCATCATTGACTGCGGCTTGAAGCATGAGCTTTTGACGGTGAACGCATTGACGGCGGCGGACTACTGCATCATCCCCGTACAGTCTCATTTCCTTGCCAGCGAGGGTATCCCGGATGTGCTGGATATGGTGCGCTCGGTGCAGGCAAAATTCAATCCCCAACTGAAAATCGCCGGTATCCTGCTTACGATGTATCAATCCCGCCCACAGCTCTGTCAAAGCGTACGCTCCGGTGTCAGCGAGGTCTACGGGGAGCAATTCCATGTATTTGAACGGCCCATTGAGTATTCCATCAAGGTAGCGGAGTGCCCGGCAGCCGGACAGAGTATCCTGTCTTACGCACCCAAAAACGCCGCCGCGGAGTCTTACCGCAGTTTGGCCCGGGAGGTGCTGCATCTTGGCTAAAACAAGTATGGATGCTGTGCTGAAACGCCGGATGGCGGCCGCACAGCAGGCGTCTCAGCTCCAGACCAGCGACGACGCCTATCAGCAAATATTCCAGCGGGCGCCCCCGCCGGCTCCGGCCCAAATCTGCGAACTGCCGCTGGACAAGCTGGACTCCTTTTTTACGGCGGACATTGGCTTCAAACTGTACCCTCCCCTCAAGCTCAAAGCCTTTGCACAGCAACTACAAGAAGAAGGTCTGCTGATCCGTATTATAGTCCGCCGCATCCCCGGCACCGACCGCTATGAGATACTGGCTGGTCATAACCGGGTCGAGGCCGCCAAGATCAGCGGATGGACAAGGATTGGGGCAGAGATCGTGGAGGCGGACGACGTGCGCGCAATCACGATTGCCACAGTTACCAACCTGATTCAGCGGCAAGACCTGAGCATTATGGAGCGCGGCAAGGCGTACAAAACACTGCTGGATGCGAAAAACCAGCAGGGTCACCGCTCCGATCTGGTAATCGGAACTTCTGGCGAAAATCGCCAGAAGTATTCCGCACGTGCACTGGTGGCTGAGTTCTTTGGTGTGACAGAGTATAAAATCCGCAAGGTCATCCATCTGACGCAGTTGATTCCTGAGCTGCAGAACATTCTAGAGAGTACCCCCAAGCAGCTCAATTTCGCCTGTGCGGACCTGATGGCGGACTATGATGTGGAGAGCCAGACCGCTTTTGTGGATATATGCAGCATTGAGGGCTACCAGATCAACAAGTCCACCATGCAATACATTGTCCGTGCCTGCCCTCCTCCTGCCGCACAGAAACAGTTAGTTTTTGCCGCATGGCGGGAGGCACGGGCCAAGGAAGAGAAAAAACTGAAAGCTCCGCCGAAGAAGATCACTTTTGACCGCAAGAAGTTTGCCCCCTATCTGGACAAGTTGGGCAGCGATCAGGAACTGGAGACGCTATTCCTTGCGTTCTTGCGAGAGCGGGTGAAGTAGGTTATAATATTTTCTAAACTGTTGGCATCACCTTACAGGGAGATTGTTATGAGTGATTTGATTGCTGCGGAATATAAATGCTTCGAGGACATTAAACGGACACGCCTAGATGGAAGCGAATACTGGTGCGCCAGAGAGCTGGCCAGCGTGTTGGCCTATAACAAATGGGAGAATTTCCACAAGGTCATCAAGCGAGCGATGATCGCCTGCGAAAACAGCGGACATAGCATCCCCTGATCATTTTCCTGGGGTCAGGAAAATGATCGAATTAGCAAAAGGCGCCCAAAGAGAAATCACGGATTACGAACTCTCACGCTACGCCTGCTATCTAATCGTGCAGAACGGCGACCCTCGCAAAGAAGTGATCGCTTTGGGCCAGACCTATTTCGCCATCCAGACCTACCGCCAGGAAGTGGCCGACCACTTCAATCAGCTGGATGAAGACAGCCGCCGCCTGGTTGTGCGCGGTGATATTAAACAGTGGAACCAACTGCTTGCGGAAACAGCCCAAAATGCAGGTGTTATCACAGCAGAGGAATTTGCCATCTTCCAGAATGCCGGCTATATGGGACTCTACGGTGGGATGACCGTAGATGACATTCATAAGAAGAAAGGCTTGACTATCGGTCAGAAGATTCTGGACTATATGGGCAGTACAGAGCTGATCGCCAACCTGTTCCGTATTTCCCAGACAGAGGAGAAGCTTCGGAAAGATGAGGTCAGCGATACCGCCACCGCAACGGCAACCCATCATTCTGTTGGGAAAGAGGTAAGGGCCGCCATTGAAAAAATCGGAGGTACCATGCCCGAAGACCTGCCTACCCCCGAAAAGAGCATTGCACAGCTGGAACAAAGAGCAAATAGGGCGACTCCGGCAAAAGGCAATGGATGGACAGCTTATGCTGGATGAGTAGGTCAAAGGAAGTTAAGTATCCAAGAGGATAAGCTGGATTATCCACCCGCGCATTGAAAGCCGGATGACTCAGACAAGATGATAAATGCTGCACATGAGAGCTTGGCGCCGCGTATTGCGGCGCCGGGCTTTTTTGTTGCTTTATTCACATTGGCGAGGAGGATTCGTTTATGAAGACGGATACCATGAAAAATACAGGCCTATGCCGGCGTGCCTTTAGTCCATTCGACGATTCTGCGACAGAGCGCCGCCGCAGGATGGGGCTGGTCTCAGAGACAGGGGAACCAGATCAAAACAGCATCGAGGTGCTCAGCCATGTGTTTGCCGCGCAATATTTTGATGATCTCTGTGATTTCTGCCAGAGCATTGACGACGTACAGGCGGCCCTAACCCCATTTATTGATGCTGCGGAGAAGGCTGAACCCAAACAGAGGTTTCTTTTGATGTGCCTTCAGTACGATGCCATTTACCGCGCCCTTCCTGAACCGGTCTGGTGGATCAGCGGCGCTCCCGATCTGGCGGCGCTCTTTTCCGCTGGCTTTGTGTCCCATCTGCGCCGATTGGCTGAGAAGGAGGTGGAATCTGAATGAAGGGAATCAAGGTGTATCAAAGGCCAAACCGGCCTGCTCAGGTCACAGCTTTTCTGGAAAATCTGGAGCCTAAATTCCGGGACAAACTGGTGCTCCAGTTATACCGCCTCTCTCAAACACCGCGGGCTGAATTGCGGGAACCCCACTATAAACATTTCAGCATTGAACGGTATCAGCCCCTGTATGAGATCCGCGAACGCGGACGGGTTGTGGTCCGAATTGTGTTTGCGTATCTGCCATCTGGGGAAGTCCTGCTCCTGACGGCCTTCATAAAGCGAAAGAACCGGGATACCATGCAGGCATTGGAGCAATCACTGAGAATACTGGCGGAAGTTCAGGAATGCCCGGACTACGCAGTAGAATTTCGAGTTAAGGAGGAATGCACATGAAAAAGGCCATCCGCACTGCGCTGACAGCCGCATCGACCGCGTCAGGCGCAGCCAGTATTTTATGGAGGAGGAGACAGGCAATATGAAAAAAGCAATCCTTTGCATTGCCCTGACCGCGGCGCTTTCTACCAGCGCGTTTGCCCTGGAGGTGCCGTCTGAAACGGTCGTGCAAAACCTGAACGGCAGTCAGCAGGTCATCAAAACCTACACCCTGCCCCCGGAGGGCGACCCACAGGAATTGATCGAGGAACCCTTTGTCCTGGAAGGTTATCTCTATACCTTTGCGGATATTGTGAAAACAGAGAATCGGGCGGATGATACCAGAGCTGAGACGGAAACCGTGACGATAGAAACCGCCAAGAATGACCTCAGCCTGATCTTGGAACAGCTCGCGCCGACTATAGACTATGACGATGGGCAGTACCAGGGTACTCTGACGCTGGATCACACCACCATCCGCACCGAGGCGGCCGGATACACAACGAAAAGCTATACGGTTACAGCCGCCAAGACGATCGGACCGGTGGATCGGAACGATATGTCCTATGTCCCAGCCACAACAGTGAAAGACGGCCGCACACTAAATCTGTCCAATGTGGAGTGGCAAGTCACGGGAACGGAGCTTGTAGGCGGGGTTCTGATGCCCTCGTCCTATCAAGCTGTGGCCACCTATTCCGGGGCCGCTTCTTACAGTGCTGCGACAGGCTATGTCACCACCGCAGACTATGTGGGCGAGGTATCCCGTGATGAGGTTGAAAGCGTTACCTATCAGCTGACTTATTTGGGTGAGGCGGACGCCTCTGCAGGATCAGAAGATGGGCCGTGGCTTCTTTCTGTACTCTCCACCAGATGGCCGTATATCCTGGGCGGCGTAGGAAGCGCAGTGCTTCTCATCCTGGTGACTCTGCTGTTGAGATCCCGTCGGGAGATCAGACGTCTTCGGAGCGAGCAGGAATCCATGCTGCCGGAAGATGACGATGAAGAGGAGGAATCTGAACGTGAAACTGATTCGACGATTTCTTAATATCTCCCTGGTGGGATGCATGCTGCTTTCCACGTCCACCGGCGCTCATGCCGTGGACTACTCTTTTTCTACGGAAAGCGCGTCCGACTACTACTCGTCCACCTCCTATGAGGATGCCTATGGTTCGCAATATAATTATGGCGGCCTTAATGTAGTGGACTATCAAATCCCCGAACTGGAATACGGCTCCTTCAGCACAACTCTGACCGGTGTAATGGAGCGGGCGCAGCTCCCCTGGACTCCAGGAGACTGCGGCAACCACTTCCACGGGCGGCGGATATGGAGTCGGAACTGGAACGCCTGTGATCGCGGATATTCCTGGGATCAACGAATTTCCGACCTGTCCGCAGCCGGCCTACACCAGCGCGGATGGGATGAAACGCTCCGACGGCAGTATCGGAACTCTGAAAATCCCCTCTCTGGGAATCAACATGAAGGTGTGGGAGGGCGAAACAAATTCCAGTATGCGAAAAGGTCTGGGCCACTACTCGTCTACTTCGGCTTGGGACGGCAATGTTGGCGTCTGTGGGCACAACCGAGGAACCAAGTATGTGATCGGCTCCATTAAAGACCTGGAGACCGGCGATACCATTACTTATACCACGATTTACGGGACGCGCACCTATTCGGTGTCTATGGTCAAAATCATCGACAGTACGGACTGGAGCTACCTGCAGGCTACCACGGATAATCGTGTGACGCTGACCACGTGCCTGGCCAATCAGCCGAATAAAAAGAGTCTGTGTGCAGGCTGTCCAGGTAAATGGCTGAACCTGTTGTGCCGCAATGGGTTTTGAGGAGATGATTGTGGAACGTATTTTATCGCCGCAGGGAATTAAAATAATCCTTTGACAGCGGCCAATATCTGTATTATGCTCATGGTACCCGGAAGGGAATTTTAAGAAAAAGAGGTGCATGGCATGGTGCAGAAATTCAGCGGCAGGCCAAAGGCAGACGCCATCAAAGTCAACATGAATCTTATCCTTGATGTTCCAGCGGAGTTTGCGGAACAAATCGAGCTGTTGGGTATTTACCAGTTTGACAAATGTATTTACGACCAGGAGCGTAAGCAGATAAGCCTGAGTGCCTGCACAACATTTTATCGGAAGGGGGCCTGAAAATGAAACGGAACCGCTTCTTACCGGCTGCACTCAGTCTGTGCCTGGCTGCGGCGTTATCCACCGGGGTGCTCGCCGCTGACCGCACAGAAGAGGAAACCGCCTCCGCCTATCTGTCGGAGCAGGGAATCATGGTGGGCGACCAAAATGGCAGCATGAATCTGGACTCCAGTCTTACCCGGGCAGAGCTCGCCGCCATACTGACCCGCCTGAATGGAAATCTGGAGCACATCGAGGCGGAGCAGCATTACTACCGCAACCGCTGTGTATTTCCCGATGTTCCGGAGTGGGCCAAGCTCTATGTGGGCTACTGCAATGTCCACGGCCTCATGAAAGGCTATGACAATGGGAGGTTTGGCTCCGGAGATCCTGTGACCCCGGCAGCGGCATGTACGGTTCTGCTCCGGTACTCCGAATTCGCCGGTCAGACATGGGACTATTCTACCGCATGCCAGAGGGCGGTGGAGCTTGGGCTGGCGGACAATTCCATGCTGCAGGCCGCCACGATCAGCCGCGGAGACTTGGCTGTGATGATTTTCCGGGCACAGGGTAGCCCTGAGATGGAAACTCCCGATACTCCGATTTCCAATGGCCTGTCCAAGAATTCTGACGGCTCAATCAACATTCCATCGGATGGTTCCCTATATGTTCCGCAGGTGGGGGATGTGATCCGGTGCGACGACGGCACTAATTATACCATCACTGACGTATCACGGTATGACAAGAACATGTTCGCTTCCGGCCCAGTTGGCCCACTTCCTACTCCGCTGTATGACTGGTCTCAATTTCCAGAAGTGCCGCTTCCCGCTGTGCAGGTGAATCATTTTCAAGGAGTGACTGGAGACCGGCTGTATGTCCTGAATCTGTATGAGACCAGACGAATGCTCTATACGCTTTACAATACCGTGCCGAGCTGCCCGGAATTGTGGGAAAATGGTTCTCTAAAAAGGGAATCGGACGGAACTCCTGTTGCACGGTTTTCTATGGGAATTGCGGATTCTGCTCATGCTCAAGTCTTTTGGCCGTGGCGAGCTGACCAACTTACAGCGTTGCTCAAGTCTGCCCCCTATGCAACCTTCGAGGTTGAAGCTTGGGATGTCTATAAAGATGGTATATTCCAGTATATAGAGTATCGTGTTCGCGGCTCATAACTAGATAGACGAATATTTATGAAAAGAAGAGGTAGGTATGACCTGCCTCTTCTTTTTGGACTAATGTCCCAATAGGAAAGTGGTACCAGTTACCCTTTCTTATTTTATGGAGGAGTATATTATGAAACAAAGATTGTTTTCCATGCTGCTTGCCTTTGCTGTAATATTAGGCATAATTCCATCGGTGGCTAGCGCCGCCTCCACACCAGAGGAGGCTTTGGGTGAAGTCAATATCTACAGCGGCGGCTACTCCATGAAATACCTGGCCGTCAATGGTCGGGTGCAAACACAATCCTACACTTATTTCCTTCGTGAAGGTAGTTCTGGGGAATTAGAAATCCCGGCTTACTGTGTAACACCGAACCAGTATGGTGTACCGCAGACGGTTCCTGAAGGAGAGAGCATCGAATACTTAGCGGAAGAAAAGGCCAGTGATCCCAAGGTGGTAGGGCTGATTGCCAACATGTATCCCCACCGCTCCCTGGAGGAGTTAGGGCTGGACAATAAATATCAGGCGTTTTATGCCGGCAAAATCGCGCTCTGGTGCTACCTGATCCCAGAATGGGATATCCGCAGCGTAACTGTGGCTCCTGGACTCACAGGCTCTGAGCGGGCAATCGGGGAAAAGCTTCTGGATGCCGCGACCAGGATTTATACCCAGGGTATGACTTGGGATCACGTGGATGAGCCACAGATTACGGTCACGCCGGACCGGGAGCAGGCATATCCAATCACCATAGATGGAGAGGAATACCTGCAGCAGATATTTACCGTTACGTCGGATACCTGGGTTGTAGACCATCTGATTCAGATCAATCTTCGAGACAGCAGCGAACTCCCAGATGGGGTCCGGATCACCGACATGAATGGGGAGGACCTTACCCAGTTAAAGGTGAGCAATACCGGAAATGGCTACAGTGGGCAGTTCAAGGTGTTATATCCGGTTGCGAGTGTAAAGGGCCAGAGCGGCAGCGTCCAGCTCACCCTCTCCGCCGACGTGTATCAATATGCCGTATTCTATGCACTCTGCCAGGAAGTAGACGAGTACGGTAATTTGCAAGACTATCTATGCGATACAGATCCCCAGGTCAGTCTGTTACGCAACGCCATCAGCAATTATAATTCAGAGCCAGACCCTGACCCGGAGCAGACTGCGCTCAAGATCACCAAGTATGAGGCCGGTACCACCGTCACCCTTGCTGGAGCCACCTTTGAGGTGGTGGGTCCAGACGGCGATACCGTCGGCATCTACACCACCCCAGAATCTGGGACCGTTACCATCCCACTGACTGAGGTGGGCAACTATACGATCTACGAGCGGGTGCCCCCGGCGTATCACCTGCTGGATGGGGAACCGGTTAAACAGGTCACGGTGAAGTATGGCGAGGTGGCCGAGGTTTCCTTTGAAAATGAACCCTACGGAGATCTTAGAATTGAAAAGATCGATGGTTCCACCGGGGCCGGCCTGGCTGGGGCCAAAATACAGATCAAGCACATCGAAAGCGGAGCCACCTATTCCGGCGTAACCGGAACAGGCGGCTCTTATACGTTTACGGAGCTGAAGCCGGGGGCCTACGAAATCCAGGAACTGGCCGCTCCGGAGGGGTGGCAGCGTGATCCGCAGGTCTACACCACTACTGTGGTGACTGGGGAATGTGTTACCTATACTCTGAAAAATGAGGCCCTGCCCGGCCTGAGAATCATCAAATACGACCGCCTGAGCCATGAGACCATGTCCGGCGTCACCTTCCGTATCTGGCGGGATGGAGAGCTCCTGGGCGACTACGAGACGGATGCCCTGGGTGAAATCCTCCTCGTCGATTGTAAGCCGGGCACCTACCTCGTTCAGGAGGTGGACACCGGAGACAGTGGGCATCTGGTGGTTTCCACCCCGCAGGAAATTGAACTGAAGGCCGGGGACAGCATTAAGGAGCTCTACTTCTTTAACGACCAGAAGCCCGGTATCTGGCTGGTCAAGGTGGACAGCGCCGACCCGTCCAAGGTGATCCCCAACGCCAGGTTCCGCATCGAGGCGGTAGACGGTTCGTGGGGCCCGGCGGAGTTCACCACTGACCAGAACGGCGAAATTGACCTGTCCGAGCTGGAGCCGGGGGCCTATGTGGTCACTGAGCTGGAGTGCCCCGGCTACATCATTGACGAGGCCCAGCGAATCATCCATCTTGACCCCAACGAAAATGCCCAGTTCGTCTTTACCAATTCAGTTAAACCCTCCCTGCACCTGGTCAAGCTCAGCTCGGATGGTTCCCGCATGGCGGGCGTCACCTTCCGTATCGCGGAAATCCGGTGGAACCATGTGGCCCCTCCACCATTATCTTGAAGAATGACCGGACGGCACCGGACCACCCTGCGGAAACCCTCGAAACTGCCTGGGGTGTACGAAATTACAGAGAAATCCGTACCATCGCCTTATCTGTTGGATGCACCGAGTCAATTGGTTACCCTTTATCCAAACAGGGATCACACCGTCTATTTTGAAAACCACAGGAAGCCGTCCCTGACGATCGAAAAGATTGACAGCATCACCGGCAATCCCATCAAAGGGGCAAAGTTTCAAATCTGGTATGCGTCCAACTCCACCGAAACCGGCGAACTGAACGACCTGGGCACCTACTATACCGATGAAAACGGCCAAATTTCCCTCGAAAATGTCAACGACGGCTGGTTTAAGGTCACAGAACTGGAACCGGCGCCCGGCTATCAAATCAAGGCCCCGGCCACCCAGGAGTGCTTTATTGGGGCCGGGACTTCTAAGACCTTAATCTTTGAGAATACACCTCTCTCCGCGCTGATTGTCTACAAGTATGATTCTGTGACCGGCGAAGCGGTAGAAGGCGCTGTATTCCAGATCAAGTACCTGGGCGGCACTTCCGGAACCGGAGGGACGGTCATCGGGACCTATAAAACTTCCGCCAATGGCTCCTTCACGGTCACAGGGCTGGAGGCCGGCACCTACGTGGTCGAGGAGCTGGCCAGCGACAGCGGCCATGTGATCGACACGGCGCCGCAGACCGCTTACATCAGCGGAAAGGAACAGGATGTAGTGGAGCTGTATTTCGGGAATTCTCCCAAAGGCAGCCTACTGATCAAAAAAGATTGACGCTTCTACCCGTGAACCCTTGTCCGACGTGCAGTTCTTTGTCACTGAGAGCAATGGTACCGTAGTAGGCGATAGCAATGGCTACTTTACTACCGATTCCGCAGGAACCATCCTGATTGAGGGTATCGACCCTGGTACGACTCTGGTGGCTAAGGAGACCATCGCCAAGGAGGGCTACCTGCTGGATGACACCCCTCAGACAGCGGAGATCAAGGCCGGACAGACCGTTACCCTGGAGTTCCGCAACCAACCAAAGGGCAGCCTGGTCATCAACAAGCTGGACTCTGTGACGCATAAGCCTCTGGAGGGAGTGGAATTTGAGATCACCTACTCCGACGGTTCCTATGTGGACGCCGGGAATGGAAGCCTGTCCAGTAAGGGATTGTACCATACCGATAAAAACGGGCAGATCATGCTCAGCGGCATCACCGGCACAGTGGTGGTAACCGAAACCAAGACCATCGAAGGTTATACCATAGACGAAGAGACCCGCACGCAGACGGTGGTCATCAACCCAAATGATACCCAAACACTGACCTTCTATAACACACCGTCGGGCAGCTTTCAGCTTATCAAGGAAGATGAGGACAGCGGAAAACGCATCGGCAACTGTACGTTTGAGATCCGCAGACTGAACGATGCCCTGGTCGGCACCTACACCACCGGCTCCAATGGCACATTTACAGTTGACCTGGAGGAAGGCAAGTCAAGGCCAATTCCAAATACCGCCTGGACGACACCCCACATTATTTTGAAGTGGCGGACGGAGAGACGACCACACTTCGGGTCACAAACGAACGCCTGAGCGGTATCCTGCTGCACAAGATTGACAGCACCACCGGCGAGGGCATTTACGGGGTGAAATTCCTCCTATATGACAAAAACAAAAACCCCATTGGGGAATTTACGACCGATGATGACGGCTATATCTATATTACCGCCGATGACCTCCCGGATGGGGCCAACACCAGCGGGCGTTTTTATTTGAGAGAGCTGGAGGCTGCCGAGGGCTATGAGCTGGATGTGGAGTACAAAACCGTCTATGTGAAGCCGGGGCGGACTGCCGAGATTGAGTGGGGAAAATACCCCGGTTACCGGGCAGATTCAGGTCTACAAATATGCGGCGGAGTACAATACCGTCACAGGGACTCCAGCAGGAACACCGCTCCAGGGCGCTGTGTATGAGATCAGCAATGCCAGAACCGGTGAGGTCGTGGACTACATCACAACGGACGCCAGAGGCGTCGCAGCCTCCAAGCCGCTGCCATTGACACGCTATAAGCTCGTAGAAGTCACGGCCCCGGCCTATTGGCAGGTGGATTCCACCGTCCATGATGTGACACTAGAGTATTCCGGTCAGATTATCAAGCTCTCGGCCTATGACAAGCCCGCCCGCCTGGGCATCACCATCACCAAGCGAGGCAACGCCGAGGTCCTGGCCGGGAACCAGATGCGCTATGATTTTACCGTGGCCAACACCTCCAATGTGCCCCTGGACTCCTTCTTCTGGCATGACCGTATCCCCACAGATGCGGCGGCGGCCACGGTACTCACCACGGGCACCTACAGCACACGCCTCAATTACCGTATCGTCACCGATATTTACTTTGATTTCGGCAAGGTCCCGGCCGGCTTCCAGTCGCTTGCGGGCCCCACACTCACGGTCAACGTCAGCGGGACGGCGGTAAACGGCTACCAACTGGTCAACCGGGCGGAT
>VOFI01002140.1_pt1 | contig 39495 bp, 56 predicted proteins | sample 5384131 | NCBI WGS metagenome assembly VOFI01 (sample SAMN12384728, study PRJNA508395) | human gut metagenome | isolation source: healthy gut H | host: Homo sapiens | reverse complement strand
ATTGATAGAACGATTCTTTTGTGTCAGTATAGCAAAAGGAACCGGCGACAAGGCGCCAGGCGCGCGCATGCAAACGGCAACATTTTGTGTTTCCTTGGGCTTTGTGAAGAAAAAACTTTTGCCCTTTTTGCACCAGTCCCGTATAATAGACATAAAACAGAAATGATTGTGGTCGATGGAAAGCACCAGAGAAAGGGATGTGGGGAGCGATGGACTATACGGCCTGTACGCTATGTCCCCGGGCCTGCGGGTAAACCGGGCGGCAGGACAGCTGGGCGTTTGCCGGATGCCGGACGGCTGCAGGTGGCCAAAGTGATGCGCCATGAGTGGGAGGCCGGCTGGCCGGGGCGGCGGCTGGGGCTATTTTTTCCGGCTGTACCTTGGGGATGCCTGTACTGCCAGAACGAGGAGATCAGCGCCGGGGGCTTTGGCCGGGAGATGTCGGCGCCCGCCCTCCGCCGGACCATGGAGGAGCTCATTGCCCAGGGAGCGGAAAACATTGATCTGGTGACCCCCACCCATTTTTTGCCGGACATTCTCCCCGGCTCTGGCGCCGAAGCTTCCGGCGCCGGTGGTGTACAACTGCGGCGGCTATAGTCTGTGGAGACGCTCCGGCATTTGGAGGGACTGGTGGACATCTATTTGCCGGATTTGAAATATGCCGATGGGGCATTGGCAGCCAGGCTGTCCGGTGCGGCAGACTATGTGCCAGGGCGGCTGCCGCCATCCGGGAGATGGTCCGGCAAACCGGGCCATACCAAATGGAGGGGGGGCTCCGCCGGGGCGTGATGATCCGGCATCTGATTCTTCCAGGCCAGGTAGAGAATTCCCTCCGGGTACTGGACTGGATTGGGGAGACCTTCCCCCAGAGGGACCGTGCTGGTGTCCCTCATGCGTCAATATACCCCGATGCCCCGGGTGGTCGGGATGCCGCCCCTGACCGGCAAGTTACCCAAGAGGAGTATGAGGCCGTGCTCAGCTGGATGTATCTGAACAATCTGGAGGGGCTTTACCCAGGAGGCAGAGGCTGCCTCGGAGAAATACATCCCAAATTTCAAAAAGCAATAAACGTATGTTTGCATTTTTGCCGAACGTGTGTTATACTAAAAGAAAAAGGAGGCGGCATTATGCCAAGGACCAGCAACAAGCAGGAGGAGATCCTCCAATACATCGACCAGTTCGTGGCGGAAAATGGATATCCACCTTCTGTGCGAGAAATCGGCGCGGCAGTGGGTCTTCGTTCCACCGCGTCGGTGAGCTACCATTTGAATCATCTGCAGACCAAAGGGCTTGTGACATATGAGGCGGGGAAGAAGCGGGCGTTGTCCGTTCCCAATGCCAAAACCGGGCAGATTCCCATCATCGGCGTGGTAACGGCAGGCATTCCCATTTTGGCAGTGGAAAATCAGGAAGGGACGATGCCGTGGGATGGAGATCCCAATTGCTTTGCGCTCCGGGTGCGGGGCGACAGTATGATCGGTGCGGCCATTCTGGATGGGGATCTGGTGGTGGTCCGCCCGCGGCAATCTGCCGGACGATGGGCAGATTGTGGTAGCGTTTGCTGGAGGATGAAGCAACCGTCAAACGGTTCCGCGCCAGCGGGGCCGGGTCTGGCTTCAGCCGGAAAATCCCAACTATATGCCCATTGACGCTTCCTCAGCCAAGCTTGTGGGCTTGGTCAAGGCTGTGGTACGAAACTATTGACCCAGGGGATCCCCAATAAGATACAAAAAAAACGCCGGGAAGCGAGGGCGCTTTCCGGCGCTTTGACATGCAGACAGGAGCGTGATAAGAGATGCATATTTCCATAAAAACATGGCTGGCACAATACATGGAGGCGGCACAGGCCCAGTTTGGAAACCGAATCTGGTTTTTGGGTCTTCAGGGAAGCTACGGCCGGGGAGAAAGCCCCCAGAAAGCGACCTGGATGTGGTACTGATACTGGATACGGTGTCGGCGTCGGATTTGCAGGCCTACAGCGCCATGCTGGACCGCCTGCCAGAGCGGGAGCGGGTATGCGGGTTTATATCGGGCAAAGGAGAGCTCCTGGCTTGGGAACCCCCTCGGACCTGTTTCAGTTTTGCCACGACACCAGCCCCCTCCTGGGGACGCTGGATGAGGTGCTGGAGAAAATCTCCCGCGCAGATGTCTGCCGGGCGGTGTGGACGGGCGCATGCAATGTATATCATATGTGCGCCCACAATTTGGTTCATGAAAAGAGCCCGGACATTTTGCGGGCACTGTACAAATCTGCATCCTTCACGCTCCAGGCCATTGCTTATCTGCAAACCGGCCAATATGCCAGAGACAAGCAGGCGTTGCGCGCTCTTCTGGAGCCGGAGGACCTGGGCATTTTGGAGACCGGAATGACGCTGAAGCAGACGCTGGAGATTTCAGAGGAGGCTTTTCAGGTCGCCTCTGGGGCGCTGTTGCGCTGGGCCTCCGCTTGGGTGCAAACCGCCTCAGGAATGGCAATGGGCCAGATGTAGAGGAATGCGTTTGGGTGTATATGCAGCGCGTTACTTTGCCTCGTCCTGGAGATGCTCTGTCCGTACAGTTGCGCCTACCACCTGTTTCAGAAGCTCCATGTGCTCCGGCGTGGGATCTGTGAGGGGCAGGCGGCAGTGGCCTACATCCAGGCCCGCCAGCCGCAGGGCGGCTTTGATGGGGACGGGATTGACTTCGCAGAATAGCGCATCGATGGCAGGCATCAGAGCCGCCTGGAGATTGGCGGCCTCCCGATAGCGGCCAGCCATACACAGTGAGGCCAACCGTACCATGGTCTCCGGGTAGAGATTGGATACGACAGATATGATACCATGGCCGCCCAGCGCCATGACGGGGACGACCTCATCGTCGTTGCCCGACCAGACAGAAAACTCCGGACCACAGGCCTGGCGGATGCGGGCAATTTTACCACATCTCCGCTGGCCTCCTTCACACCACAGAAATTGGGATGCTGAGCCAGCGCCTTGTAAACCGATACAGGGATGTTGACACCGGTACGAGACGGGACGTTGTAAACGATACAGGGAATGTGAACCTGGTCCCCAATGGCAGTGTAATGGGCGATGAGTCCGGCTTCCGTGGCTTTGTTATAATAGGGGCTGACCAGAAGTAAGCCGTCCGCCCCTAGCTTTTCCGCCTCTTTGCTGAGGGTGATGGCGTGGGTGGTGCAGTTGGAGCCTGTACCGGCCAGCACCTTGCAGCGGCCTTGGACATAGTCCACCGTATGGCCAATGAGGTCCAGCTTTTCGGTGTCTGTCATGGTTGCAGATTCTCCTGTGGTGCCGCAAACCACCAGGGCGGTCACACCGGCCTTCAGCTGCCGGTCCAGCAGCTGGTCGTAGACTTCCATATGGACAAAATCCAACCGGAAGGGCGTAATTAAGGCGGTGCAAACCCCTTGGAACAATGGCTTCATGAAAATCCCTCCTTCAGTTTATGGTATGCGGCAGGCAAGGTTTTGTCAGTTGAAAAGCAGCGCAATTTATACTATAATACGGGACATATTGTACGTTTTTGGAAAGGTATGGAGAAATTTTATGAGAACACACGACTTTTGGTATGACCTGCCAGAGGAGCTGATTGCCCAGACGCCCCTGGAGCGGCGGGATGGTTCCCGGCTTCTGGTGCTGGACCGGGAGACCGGTGCGCTGGAACACCGGCATTTTTATGATATCATCGATTATTTAAACCCGGGAGACTGTCTGGTGATGAATGACTCTCGGGTGCTGCCTGCCCGCCTCTTGGGGCAACGGCCTACGGGCGGGGCGGTGGAGGTGCTGCTTCTTCGGGATCTGGGAGACGGAGCCTGGGAGTGCCTGGTGAAGCCAGGCCGGAAAATGAGGTTGGGCCAGGAAGTGCGTTTTGGCGACGGCGTTCTCACCGCCACTGTCACTGGGGTCCAGGAGGACGGGAACCGGGTGGTGCAATTCCATTACCAGGGAATTTTCCTGGAGATCCTGGAAAAACTGGGAAAGACGCCCCTGCCGCCCTATATCAAGGAAGAGCTGCAAGACCAGGAGCGATACCAGACGGTGTATTCCCGGGCGCTGGGTTCAGCGGCGGCTCCTACTGCGGGCTTGCATTTTACCCAGGAACTTTGGAAAAAATCCGGAAGAAGGGCGTGGAGGAGGCCTTTGTCACCCTTCATGTGGGCCTCGGTACCTTCCGTCCTGTGAAATCAGAAGAGGTAACGGAGCATCATATGCACAGCGAGCTGTGTATGCTTTCCCAGGAGACGGCAGATTTGCTGAACGCAACCAGGAAGCGGGGCGGCCGCATCATTTGTGGGCACCACATCCTGCCGGACGTTGGAGTCTCTGGTGGGGGAGGACGGCAGCTTTTTCTCCGGGAAGCAAATGGACGGATATTTTTATCTATCCGGGCTACCGGTTCCGGGCGATGGACGCGCTCATCACCAACTTCCATCTGCCAGAGAGCACCCTTGTGATGCTGGTCTCCGCCTTTGCCGGCCGGGGCACATCCTGAACGCCTATAGAGAGGCGGTGCAGGAGCGGTACCGGTTCTTTAGTTTTGGAGATGCCATGTTGATTGGAAACATAAAAGGGTAAGGATGTGCTAGGGCTACAAGCTGCTGAAAAAAAATACTGAGGCATGGGGGAAGTTACAACAGGTACTTTGACGCCCTGACAAAGCGCCGCTCTAATGGGTGTGTATGAAAGTGCCGAAGAAAAATGATTACCTTGCTCGCCAGAAGGCCAGAGACCGGGTACCACAGGATGCCACCCAGCGGACGATTTCTTTGCCCGTTTGAGCAGCGGTATGACTGGATGCCGGAGATCCAGTATGGAAAAAAAGCCAAGGTAACAGAAAGCCTACCGAGATCGTAAAAATCTGATTGTAAATCAGACTGCAATCTGATAGAATGAAATTGGGGGAAGGTGTCCTCCCAAGAAGTAGAGGTGAGTATCGTGCCTGTATTGAGTATGTTTTTCGGAATCATTGTCCGTATGTATCGAGAGCAGGGCGGCAAGCATCATATGCCGCACATCCATGTGGAGTATTCCGGCATGGAACTTGTCGTTGCACTGGATGGCGCCATCCTTGAAGGAGACAGCAAGTTCCCCAAGAACAAGCTGAAGCTGCTGGATGCGTGGATGGAAATTCATCGTGAAGATTTGGAAGCCAACTGGACGCTGTTGAGCAACGGCGAGCAGTTTTTCCGTATTGACCCTTTGAAGTAAGAAGGGAACCCTATGCTTTGCAACCGAGATTGAAGAGCGTCGAGCCGATGGATGCCTACAAGCTCAGGCTGGTCTATGAGACAGGCGAGGTAAAGATCTTTGACGTTGCGCCCTATATCAGCGGTCCTTGGTTTGGCGAGCTGAAGGATATGGGGTATTTCCGCACGGTTCAGATGCTTTCGGGCGGAATCGGAATCGAGTGGAGCCATGGTCAGGACATTGCCCCACATGAGCTGTATGAGCAAAGCATTCTTGTGCAATAAGCGAATCAGCCCCCTTACGGGGCTTTTTGCTGAAAGAATATAAATCCCACTCTGTGCAGTTTTAGGCAAATCTAGAGGCATCCAGAGCATATCCTTTTTGTGATCAATATTACCGGATTTCCGGGAGGGAATCATGCTTCCCGGAAACATTAGGGATGCAACGTATTGAAGTAAAAAACGGTGGCAAGAAGGAATAGCGAAATGCTCGAAATGAAATAGAGACGCTACGCTTTCACAATCCACCGGGCGGCGCCCATTCTTCCGTTGTCAAAATAAAATAATTGCATTTAGCACAGAAATCGGATAGAATATGGTCAAGAAAATGTTTCCTGAACGTGGAACTCAGCTTATCCCGGGATTGTTTGAGTTTGGGTTTTTATAATTAGGGGAATTCGCGCGTATAAGATTACACTGCGCTCATTACATAGGATTGTAAAAAGCAAAGAAGCGGGAGATACAGGGAACACGTTTGGCGCCTGCTCTGTGCAGAACAGTTTGACTGATTCTGACACCTTGAGGGGCGGGAAATTGACAAAAGTGCAGACGAACATGATCTGGTAGGGAGGAGGAGAACAAATGGACGCACCAATGGATGTGACAAACATTCGCATTGAGACTGCCCGGCTGATTTTGCGTGCTTGGCAGATGGAGGATTTGGATGACTTTTTTGAATATGCCAAAGTAGATGGTGTGGGGCAGATGGCGGGCTGGCAGCCACACATGGACATGAATCCAGAGCCATTCTGGAGATGTTTATCCAGGACCGGAAGACTCTGGCGGTGGTGATGAAGGAGACTGGAAAGGTGGTTGGCTCCCTTGGCCTGGAGCCGTTGAAGCCGGAAACGGCTCTCCCCTGAGCCCCTACAGGGCCGGGAGATTGGCTATGTACTTAGCCGGGACTACTGGGGCCAGGGTTTGATGCCAGAGGCGGTGAACGCGATCATTGATTACTGTTTCCAAGAGCTGAAGCTGGACTATCTGACCTGCGGTCATTTCAATCGGAATGATCGCTCTCGGCGGGTCATTGAGAAATGCGGTTTTCAGTATCAAAAAGATATTATTTTTTTTGAAACCTGCATCGGCGCACCAGAGCCAGGGAAAATGTACCTGCGGCGTAACGACAAGGGGTAGACGGCATGATCCTCTGGGTCAACGGTGCATACGGCGCAGGGAAGACCAGTGTCTGCCGGGCGTTGCAGGCCAAGGCGCACCCGCGGCCATCTGTTTGCCAAAGTCCCCCCTGGCCCCGTCACATCCGGTGACCCTCCAGCCGGGAGACCGTCCTGGGCCTTCTGGGCGGGGCGAACAGCCGGATGCCTGGTGTATCAAACAGATCGACCAATGTGTGGAAAGGCTCTCATCCGAGATTGAGGGCTATCCCATTGACACAGAGGGCAAACGCCTTTCGGAAGTTGCAGAGGAAATTTGGAAACGGTTTCTGTCCACGGAGGAAAAACATGTTTAAACTGATCAAAACCGAAGGTTCTGCCCGCAGAGGTGTCTTTACCTGCGCCCATGGGATGGTGCAGACCCCGGTGTTTATGAATGTGGGTACGCAAGGCGCCATCAAAGGAGCCCTCAGCGCCAAGGACTTAGAGGAGATCGGCTGCCAGGTGGAACTGTCCAACACGTATCATCTGCATCTGCGACCCGGAGACCGGATCGTCCGGCAGATGGGTGGTCTCCACGCCTTTATGACTTGGGACAGGCCCATTCTCACAGACTCTGGCGGGTTTCAGGTGTTTTCGCTGGCATCTCTGCGAAAGATCCGGGAGGAGGGCGTATACTTCGCCTCCCACATTGACGGCCGTAAGATCTTCATGGGGCCGGAGGAGAGCATGCAAATTCAGTCCAACCTGGGTTCTGACATTTGTATGGCTTTTGACGAATGCATTGAAAATCCTGCGCCACGGGACTATGTGCAAAAAGAGCGTGGACCGGACCTATCGGTGGCTGGAGCGGTGTCAGGCAGAAAATGCCCGACTGAACCGACTTCCGGATACGGTGAACCCCCAGCAGATGCTTTGGGGCATCAACCAGGGTGGAACCTATGGGGACATTCGCGTGGCACATATGAAGCGGATTGCGGAGTTGGACCTGCCCGGCTACGCCATTGGTGGCTTGGCCGTAGGGGAGAGCACCGAGGTGATGTATGAAATCATAGAGACGGTAGAGCCCCATATGCCTCAGGAGAAAACCCGGTATCTTATGGGCGTCGGAACCCCCAGCAACATCATTGAGGCTGTCGCCCGGGGAATCGACTTTTTTCGACTGTGTCATGCCTGCCCGAACGCCCGGCATGCCCGGCTGTTCACCTGGGATGGAGCCATGAATCTGAAAAATGCCAAGTATGAAACGGACGGACTGCCCATTGACCCCCAGTGTGATTGCCCAGTGTGCCGCCGGTACTCCCGGGCCTATCTGCGCCACCTGTTTAAAGCAGAGGAGATGCTGGCCATGCGGTTGAGCGTGATGCATAACCTGTATTTTTACAATCAGCTCATGCAGAGAATCCGGGATGCGCTGGACACGGGAACCTTTGCTCAATTCCGCGCAGAATTTTCTGCCCGTCTGGATCAGAGAATTTAAAAATACTGCTTGCAAATCCTGCCTGGAATGGTATAATGAGTGAGAATAAAATACGGAGGAATCGGAATGCATTTATTTTTGAAACCACTGCCGCCGCAGGCGGCGGCATGGGCAGCATGCTGATCATGATGCTTGCCGTTTTGGCAATCATGTACTTTCTCATGATCCGCCCGGAAAACAAGAAGAAAAAAAGAAGCGGAGCAGATGCGTAGCGCGGTGAAGGTGGGAGACAAGATCACCACCATCGGCGGCATCGTGGGCGTGGTGTGCTCTGTGAAGGACGATAAGATCGTGATCGAGACCAGCGCAGACCGGGTTCGGGTGGAGTTTGCCAAATGGGCGATTTCTTCCAACGACACGGCCAACGAGGCCGCCAAGGCTGCCGCAGAGAAGGCTGCTGCAGCCAGAAAACGGGCCAAGGAAGAAAAGAAAGCTTCCAAAGGCTAAGGAATTGGAAAACGGCAGAAGCCGGTGTTTCTCTTGGCGGAAACACCGGCTTCTGTTATAGGATCTGCCTGTAACCAGGCGCCAGGAAACAATCTATGTTAGAGTGTGCCCAGGTTGGGCATCATTTGAACAGCAGGGATTTGGAAAGGCGGAATCAGCGCGATGCCCTCAAACTATGCACATCATGATTTTGGGAACCGTGTGTGGCGGTCTATGCCGCCTCACCTGCGAAGATATGTCCAGGTGGAACGGTCCCTCTTTGGGATTGGACAGCACGGACCGGATATTTTGTTTTATTATATGGCGATGGGGCACAATTCAGTCAACGCCATTGGTTATGGTACCCATGACAGAACAGGTGCAGACTTTTTCTCCGACGCCGCGCAGGCCTGGGCTCGCGCTGGGCGGCCGCCGGAGATGCTGTCCTACCTTCTGGGTGTGGTCTGTCATTTTACCCTGGATGCAGCCTGTCACGGGTATGTGGAGAAGAAAATCCAGAAAAGCGGTGCGAGTCACATCCAGATTGAGATGGAGTTTGACCGATATCTCATGTGTGCCGATGGCCTGGACCCGCTTCGGCACCGGCTTACCCGGCATATTTGCCCCACCAATGATCGGGCGGCGATGATTGCACCGGTGTATCCTCCGTTAAAGCCAGAAGAGGTCCTTCACGCGCTCCTGGCGATGAAGTTCTATGATTTTCTTCTCACCGGCCAAAGCCGATGGAAACGCGGTCTGGTAGATGTGGGGATGCGGCTGACGGGGAATTATGAAAGTATGCGCTATATGAAGATTGGGCGGACACCTGCGGCAATTTGTGCAGATAGCAACCTGAGACTGAACAAGCTTATGAACCGAGCCATCCCAGAGGCGAGAAGAGCCATAGAGGATTTCTTGGCCTATTGTCTGAATGGCAAAGCGCTTCCTCCCTTCTTTGACCGCACCTTTGGAGCAGGGGAGGGCTGGTCTCAAATTCCGGTACTGCCCTATGAAGAGGAGATTTACTATGAAGTTTAGACTGACCTCCCTGGAAAAAAAAGATGGGTTCTGTATGATGTGGCCAATTCTGCCTTTACTTTTGCTGGTAGCCACGATCCTGCCCATCTATTTCAACGATTTGGCAGGCCGTTCTGGGCTTTCTTCCGTCGATTATCTGGCGTACTGGGGATATGCAACCTCTCTGCAACCATTTTGGTGGCGCTTTTGGGTCCCACTTTGGGGACGATGTCCGATCTGAAGGGGCGTAAGAAATGGTTTTTCCTGGGGGCAGTTTTGATTGGCTCCATTGGCTGTGTGTGTCTGGGATTTATGAAATCGTGGCTCTGGTTTTTGGTCCTGTTTGTGATTTCCAAAACCGCCTATTCCACCAGCCTGGTGTTCTACGACGCCATGCTGCCTGACGTGACGCAAGACAGCCGAATGGACGAGGTCTCCTCCTATGGATATGCCTGGGGCTATCTCGGCAGTTGCATTCCCTTTGGAGCTTGCCTGGCTTTGGTGCTCACTTACCAGTCCATCGGAATTTCTATGAAAGCGGCCATGGCCATTGCGTTTTTCATCATTGCCCTTTGGTGGCTGGGTGGTTCGCTTCCGCTTCTGCGCAGCTACCGGCAAACGCACTATGTGGAGGCCCAGCGGACGCCAGTGCGGGACAGCTTCCGGCGTCTGGGCGGCGTTTTTTCCGAGCTGCGGCAGAGACCGGACATTCTTTTTTTCCTGCTGGCCTTTTTCTTCTATATTGACGGGGTGTATACGGTCATTGATATGGCGACGGCCTATGGAACCGCCCTGGGGCTGGATACCACAGGCTTGCTGTTGGCACTTCTGGTGACTCAGATTGTGGCGTTTCCCTGCTCTATATTTTTGGGCGGCTTTCGCGCCGGATGGATGCAAAGGTGATCATCTCCATTTGTATTGGGGCCTATTTCGGCATTGCGGTATTTGCATTCTGGCTGAATTCCCTGGGGATTTCTGGATTTTGGCAGTGTGGGTCGGCATGTTCCAGGGGACCATTCAGGCCATCTCTCGGTCTTATTATACCAAAATCATTCCGGCGGAACGGGCCGGTGAATATTTTGGGATTTACGATATTTGTGGGAAAGGGGCAGCTTTTACCGGAACACTGCTGGTGTCGGTCATCAGCCAGCTCACCAACAGCACCAATGCAGGCGTGGGTTCCCTGTCGCTGATGTTTTTGATTGGATTTGTTTTGTTCCAGGTCGCTGCAGGCCATCGAAAAAAGCGTCTGGGCGCGACTTAAGCATCGCCCCGTTACAGGTGCGGCTTTGCAGAAAAAAGACAGAATCCTTTTGTGTACGGAATCAAATTAAAATGAAAATACTGGAATGTAAACCTCCTGATAGGGGACCCTGGCATTTTGCATTGCGATGCATATTTGGCTTGCACAAAAATGCTCAGACTAGCCAGATAAAAGGTTAGAGCTTTTTGGAAAAGTTTCTTGCAAATCCAAAGTTGCCGTGCTATAATTCTGATAGTGTATTGCAGTGGCTGCTTGCAGTCCGGTTACTTTGCAAGCTTGATTCCCTCCGGAGGTTTCAAAAACTGGAGATATCTGTCGCGGGGAACCGCGTGGATATAACATGCCGGCTCAGTCGGCAAATATACGAAAAGGAGAACGAGTATGAAGAAAATGCATCTGTCTTCCCGTCTGCTTTCCCTGCTGCTGGTGATTGCGATGCTGTTCAGCTTTGCCATCCCTGTGGATGCAGCAAACAGCGACACAACCGTCAGCTTCCGGCAAGTGGACAACAGCGCAGTTTCCGGAAGCCTGTTGGAGGGCCTGCCGGAGGAGGAACCGGATGGACCGGAATACGCCGACACAGACGTGGTCCGGGTATCCATCCTGCTGGAGAAGGCGTCCACCATTGACGCTGGCTTCTCCACCATGAACATTGCAGAGACAACCAGGCGGCAATGACTTACCGCGCTGGCCTGCAGCGTGAGCAGGCAAACATGACTGCATCCATCGAGAAGGCCTTGGGCGAAAAGCTGGATGTGGCATGGAATCTGACGCTGGCCGCCAACCTGATTTCCGCCAATGTGACCTACGGGCAGATTGAGCAGATCAAGCAGGTCCGTGGCGTCAAGGACGTGATTCTGGAGACCCGGTACGAGCCCCAGGAGTCCACCACCGATGCTACGGCAGAACCCAATATGCTGATTTCTGCTCAGATGACCGGGACCAACCGCGCCTGGGGAGTCCGGCTACACCGGCGCAGGCGCCCGGATTGCCATCATCGACACTGGTCTGGATACCGATCATCAGTCCTTTGATCCCCTGGCCCTGGCAGTGGCTCTGGCAGAGGATGCCGGCTATGCCAACATGGACTACGAGGGAGTATCTGAAGGCCATTGATGTGCTGGATGAAGAGGAAATCGCCCGCAGCGCTTCCGAAGCTGAATGCTTCCAAGCGATATGCGGCCTGACGGCCTCGGTTTGTACATAAACCTGAAGGCGCCCTTTGGCTTCTGCTACATTGACAAGGATCTGGACGTGACCCACGACAATGATGCCCAGGGCGAGCATGGTTCTCACGTGGCAGGCATTGCATCCGCAAACCGCTACCTGAAGCGGGGGAGAGGAATATGTTCCTGCCGCAGATACCGTCGGCGTAGTGGGCGATGCTCCGGATGCCCAGCTGATCGTCATGAAGGTTTTCGGCAATGGCGGCGGTGCGTATGACTCCGATTACATGGTTGCCATTGAGGATGCCATTGTGTTGGGCTGTGACGCTGTGAACCTGTCTCTGGGTTCCTCCAACGCCGGTATGACCACCAACAGCACCTACCAGAGCCTTCTGGACTCCTTGGCAGAGACCGACACGGTCGTCACCATTTCTGCCGGTAACAACGGCTACTGGGCGGGAGAACAGCCGCTCTGTGGCTGGTACGCTCTATGGCGACGATGTGAACTTCCACACCGGCGGATCTCCCGGTACCTACGCCAATGCGTTTACCGTTGCCTCTGTGGACAACGACGGCTCCATCGGCAGTTGCTTTACCGTAGCCGGTAAGGACTTCGTTTATAACGAAACCAACTATACCAACAAACCGTTTATCACCCTGGACACTTCCGAAGATGGCAGTGGCACCACCATGGACTACATCTTCATCACAGGGGTTGGTACCGCGGAAGATTATGCTGGCATCGATGTAGCCGGTAAGGTTGCGTTCTGCTCCCGTGGCACGACTTCCTTCTATGAGAAGGCGGAAGTGGCTGTTGGTTTGGGCGCCATTGCCACCGTGGTGTGCAACAACCAGCCCGGTGTCATCAACATGGACCTGACGGATTACAAGCAGACGGCTCCCTGCATTTCCATTACCCAGGCCAATGCAGCCTTATATCAAGGAGCATTCTGAGGAAGCCGTGACAGAAGGCGGCCTCACGTATTACACCGGTACGTTGGCGGTGGAAGGTCAGAAGCTGTCCGTTTCTCCCAATTACTCTCCTTACTACACCATGAGTGAGTTCAGCTCTTGGGGCGTGCCCAGCGACCTGAGCATGAAGCCGGAAATCACAGCGCCTGGCGGCTCCATTTACTCTGTCAATGGCGCAGTTGCCGCCACAGATCAGTATGAGCTCATGAGCGGTACTTCCATGGCGACCCCAGATTGCTGGTATTACCGCTCTGGTGAAGCAGTACATCCGTGAGAAAGAGCTCTCCCAGGATGGCATGACAGACCGTGCCCTGGCCCAGAGTCTGATGATGTCTACAGCAGTGCCTCTGAGAGATGCTGACGGCAATTATTACCCGTGCTGCAGCAGGGCGCCGGCCTTGCCAACACAGCGGCCGCCACCTCTGCCGATTCCTATGTTCTGGTGAATGGTCAGGACGACGGCAAGGTCAAGGCGGAGTTGGGCGAGGATGCCGGCCGTGAGGGTGTGTATTCCTTTGGCTTCACCCTCAACAACCTGACAGGCGAAACCAAGGTGTTTGAGCTCTACGCAGATCTCTTCACCCAGGATATGTTCGTTTACTATGCCAACGGCAATCAGGATATGTCCCAGCTGGCCACCTACCTGGATACCGCAACGACTGCCCTGGAAGCCAACGTCTCCTGGACTGCCGACGGCCAGGTTGTAAACGCAAATTGGTGAAATGGCCAAGTGCGATTTTGATGGCGATGGCGATGTGGATACCGATGACGGCCAGGCGTTGCTGGACTATGTAACGGGCGCCCGGACATCCATCTCCAATGCCGATGCTGCCGATCTCAATCACGACGGTCAGGTGGATACCTATGATGTGCACCTGTTCTTCGGCAAGCTGGGCAAGGATACTGTGACGGTTCCTGCCAATGGTTCTGTGCAGATCACAGTGACCATGGAGCTGACCAAGGCGGAGAAGGCCAACTTGGATCGGTACTACACCAGCGGCGCCTATGTGCAGGCTTATGTCTATGCCCATGCACTGGCAACCCTGGAGGGTGTGGAGGGCACCAGCCATTCCATCCCCATGCTGGCATTCTATGGCAACTGGACCGACAGCTCCATGTTTGATGTTGGTACTCACATGGAATATGCCACGGGTGAAGAAATTCGCGTGCCCTATTTGGGCAATGTCAACGCAAACTCCCTGGGCATCACCTATGGGGACGAGCCCGGTACGATGTACTATTTTGGCGGCAACCCCTTGGTTCCCGACGAACAGTATATGCCGGAGCGGAACGCCGTCAACAGCGAGCGGGGCGATAAGTTCGGCAAACTGAACTTTGCAGCCATCCGGAATGCGGGTGCTTCCCGGTTCACTGTGACAAACACGGCAACTGGCGAAGTGCTGACCTCTGCCGAGCCTGGTGCTGTGAGTGCGACCTTCTACTACAGTCGTACGAACTCCTGGCAGCAGGCTGGTTACAGTCTGAATTTGAACTGGGCTCCCACAGGTCTGAAGGAAGGGGACGCCATTGAGCTGGCCCCTGACCCTGGCGCCGGAGCTGTATATCCAGGAGGATGGCGCCGTGAACTGGGATGCTCTGGGTGAAGGTGCTTCCCCTGAAGATTCCTGCCGTCATCGATAACACTGCCCCTGTTCTGCAGGATGTGTCTGTTAGCCTGATGGGTGACACCATGACGGTGAAGGCCAGCGACAACCGCTATCTGGCTGCTGCCGTTCTGTATAATGCAGGTGGCACGACTGCTTTGGCCTTCCAGGGCGCTGCTTTGCGGATGCACAGCCTGGTGAGACACAGAGCTTTACGCTGGACCTGAAGGATGTCAACGGCAAGAAGTTCCTGCTGCAGGTCGCTGACTATGCCATGAATGTTACCACCTACGAGGTGAACATTCAGATTGGTGAGCCAGCTGCCTACACCGGGTATGATTGCGTTCGATTCCGAGGCAAATGCTTGGATCGGCTTTGGAAGAAACGACGATCTGGCGTCTGCTCAGACGATTTCCAAGAGCAATGAGACTTTCCTGGCTGCTACGGATGTCAACGGCATGATCTTTGCATCCACGGCCAATGGCGATCTGTATGTCCTCAATGAAGAAGATCCCTCCGAGGCCACTTATGTGACCAATCTGGGGATGGTTCTGACCGATATGGCATACGATGCTGAGACGGAAACCATATATGGCATTTCGGACAATCAGCTGGTGACTGTGGACAAGCTTTTGGGCACTGTGGAAGTCCTGGGTGAGATTGGGATTACTACCAATACCCTTGCCTGCGATGATGAGGGCAACTTCTACTGTGTTGCTTACGGCGATACCAACAGCGTTACCAATCGGGGCTTCGTGTACCGGTTCACCCTGGACACCATGGCAGAGCCGGTGGCCATTACCAACGAAGTGCATAGCAACAACTATGTGCAGGCACTGGAGATGAACCCCAACAACGGGAAACTCTATTGGAATTCTTATTATTACATCAACTTTGGATTTTTCATGTTTGTTTTCGCGGACCTGTATGAAATTGACCCAGCAACCGGTGAAGTGGTGACCCTGGCAGATTTCGGACATGAGCTGACTGCGTTGTGCATTCCTGTGAAGTCTTCTGGCGGCAGCTGGTCGCAGCCCACAGAGCAGGTCTCCTCCGTCGTTCTTTCCAATGAGAACCTCAGCATTCTGCGGGACAACAAGGCACAGCTGAGCGCTTCCGTATTGCCTTGGACTGCAACAAACCGGATGTGACCTGGACTTCGTCTGATGAGTCGGTCGCTACCGTGGATGCCAAGGGGATTGTGACCGGTGTGGATGTAGGTCAGAGTGTGATTACGGCCACTTCTGTGCTGGATCCGACGGTTTCTGCATCCTGTGTGGTGACGGTGGAAACTGTCAACTCGACCCTGGACGGCGTTCTCCAGGACAAGGACGGCAACCCCATGTTCTTCCAGTGGAACCTGGAGACAGATAAGACCTGGACCGGCGGCGCAGCGATAGACACCAGTCTCACCTCTGCCACCTACGATGCCAAAAACCAGGTGATGTATATCATGGACTCGGTGGAGGATAGCTGGGCTATGCACAAGGTCTCCATGGAAGGTGAGACCCTGGCCAACTCCGGTGCCAATGCCGCCCAGGTCCCCCTGTGGGATATGGCCTACAGCCAGTTCTTCTCCACAGAAGAAGCTCCCATGGTGGGAAGCATCTATAACTATTTCTTCCTGGCGCCCAAGAACCCCATGGCGCTGGATACCAGAGCATTCAATGTCTCTAGTTTCCTGAGTCAGTACTCTGGCGCGAGCATGCTGACGGCCATTGCTTCTGGCGGCTATGCAGAGCTGTACGATGACGAAGACAACGTCACCCGGGACACCGAGCTGTTCTATCTGCTGGATGATGCCGGATACATCTGGACGTGGTGGGTCTACGCTGACAACGGAAGCTATAGCGCTTCTCTGAATTTTGTGGAGACTGATTTGCCGGATCTGGAATTCCCTGGCGACGGCAAGGACAACCTGTATTGTTCCATGGTCCTAGGTGAGGACGGCGCGTTGTATCTGTCCTACTTTACAGGTGAGACCAACGAAATTTATCGCTTGGTCTATGATGAGACAGCCGAAATGTACCATGCAACCCGCCTGGGTGATGTAGGCGACACCGTGTGGCCGGCAGCTCTCTATCAGGTGAAGGCCAATGGAGAAAACACAAGCAGTGCACATCTGGAAGCCCTGGCAGTAAATGCGTTCCACGCAGTTGCCGAGACGGTGACGGAAGAAGATCTGGCTGCTTCTGCCGGTCGCGTTGGCTACAACCGCCTTGCCCAGTCTCAGGGCCCCCACGCCAAGACTATGAATGAGGCCAACGTAGCAGAGGGCGGACTGAATGCGGTTCAGACCGGTTCTGTCCAGAAGGCTGCGCACAACAAGCTTCCCCTTGGAACTTCTGAGCATCGGCACAAGTACAGACTGCCAGCAGAAGACCGTAACTCTGACGCTGACGGCAGATGATGTCACCACCAACGGACTTGTGACGGTGGCATACGACGCTTCCAAGTTGACCCTCACCGACAAGTCCGGCAAGGCACAGTACAACAGCTTCAGCGAAAAAGAGCGGCCAGGTGACCTTCGGCTACGCTTTATGAGGGAAGCGCACCTGCCGGAACGGATTTGGCAACCCTGACCTTTACTGTAGCGGCAGACACCGAGGCAACCTTCACGGTGACTACTGTGGAAGACGGCGCCAACAAGCTTGGCAAAGTGGAAACCGTTACGATGATGGTGCCTGAGCACGATTATCTGGTCACTGTGGTGGAAGCTACCTGCACAGAAGGCGGCTATACGCTGTACACCTGCCGGAACTGCGGTCATCACTACCGGGATCAGCTGACCGAGGCCTTGGGCCACACCTGGGGCGCCTGGACTGTGACCCAAGCTCCCACCTGTGAGCATGCGGGTGTAGAGACCCGGATCTGTGGCCGCCGGGCGAGTCTGAGACCCGGACCGTAGAGGCACTTGGCCATACCTATACGGTCACTGTGGTGGAACCCACCTGTACCGAGGATGGCTACAGCCTGCATACCTGCGAGCGCTGTGGCTACAGCTACCGCGACAACATTGTGAAGGCGACTGGCCACAGCTGGGGTGACTGGACTGTGACCAAGGCTACCTGTGAGAAAGACGGTGTGGAAACCCGGACTTGCGCCAACTGTGGCGAGACCGAGACCCGCCCCGTAGAGGCGCAAGGGCATCAATGGAGCAGCTGGACCGTGACCAAAGAACCCACCTGTGAAAAGGCCGGTGAGGAGTCCCGACCTGCGCAGGCTGCGGTGAGGTGGAGACCCGTCCTGTGGTGGCATTGGGCCACAGCTATCAGGAAACTGTGGTAGAACCCACCTGCACCGAAGCTGGTTACACGCGCACACTTGTGAGACCTGCGGTCATACTTACAAGACCGACGTCGTGAAGGCACTGGGCCACGAGTGGAGCGATTGGACTGTGACAGAGGATGCAGATTGCTTCCATGCTGGCAGTGAAACCCACACCTGCACCCGCTGCGAGGCCACAGAGATCCGCGCCATCCCCGCCAACGGCGACCACTGCCCCTCCAAGGACTTTGACGATGTGGATCCCAACAGATGGTATCACAAGGGCATTGATTTTGTGGTTTCCGAAGGCCTGATGAAGGGCATTGGTAACCGTCTCTTCCAGCCCAATGGCAATCTGACCCGTGGACAGATGGCTACCATTCTGTACCGCCTGGCCGGTAGCCCGGAGACCAGCGGCAAGTCCCCCTTCGTGGATGTGGCAGAAGATCGTTACTTCTCCGATGCAGTGGCTTGGGCCGCTGAGAATGGGATTGTGAACGGCATCACCGATACGCTGTTTGCTCCCAACCAAGCTGTGACCAGAGAGCAGCTGGTTACCATGATGGGTCGCTATGCAGAAAAAGAACGGCATTGAAATTGTAGTCAAGGGCAACCTGAGTGCATATCCCGATGCTGGTCATGTGAGCGAATACGCTGTAACCTATATGACTTGGGCTGTGGAGAACGGCATCATCAACGGTTCTGACGGCAAGCTGATTCCCAGAAATTCGGCTACCCGCGCACAGATTGCAGCCATTGTCATGCGTTACTGCGAGGCCTTTGGCAAATAAACAAAGGTCCCATCTGGTGCTTTAGATAGAACCAAACGCGCACGGCCCCGATTTTTCGGGGCCGTGTTGCCGTCTGGTGTAGGTTCCCAGCAGCTGCTGATTAAACATCCGCCCTGCTGCACCCACAAATGGGGAGCAAAGAGGGCGGATGTGAAATTATAGGGTGCTTTCTTCATGAAGAAGGACTTCCTTCTCCAAATAGACCGGGCGGTGTTTGGACTGCTCAAAAATTTTTCCCGATGTATTCACCAATCAATCCCAGACAAAACAGCGCAGGCCACCCAGCAGGAGAATCAGCACGATGATGGTGGCGTATCCGGGCACGGCAATGCCCCAGATGAGCTTTTTGCAGGATGACGATCAAAAAGATAAAGCAGCGAGGAAATGGCGGCTGTGAGTCCCAGGTAGGTGGCAGCTCGCAGAGGCGCAGTGGAAAAATCCGATGATGCCGTCAATGGCATACCGGAATAGCTTTTTAAACGACCATTTGGTGGTGCCTGCGCCCGCTCACAGGCAGTATAGGGGATGAAGCAGGTGTCGTACCCCACCCACGCAAAAATTCCCTTGGAGAAACGGTGATACTCCGGCAGCGCCAGGATGCTCTCCGCCACTTTCCGGCGGAAAGTGCGGAAGTCGCTGGCGTCCGGGCGGAGCTTTACGGTGGAAAGCCGGTTGATGAGGCTGTAAAATCCCTCTTTGAAGAAGGACAACACCTTTCCATCGCCCCGCTTGTCCTGGTAGGCAGCTACAATGTCATATTCCGGCTGGGTGTCCAGAATCTCCACCATTTGCCGTACCAACTCCGGCCGCTGCTGCAAGTCTGCATCGATCAGGCTGATATATGCCCCCTTGGCATGGCGCAGGCCGGCATACAGTCCGGCTTCCTTGCCGAAGTTCCGGAAAAACTGACCACGCTGACAGGACACGCCTGGCTGCGGTACAGCGCTTCCAACTGAGTCAGTGTTCCATCACTGCTGCCGTCATCCACAAAAATGATTTCATAGGAGTAACCCGCAGCCCTGAAAGGCGGCTATGACAGCCTGTTGAAAGGCGGCTACGTTTTCTTCTTCGTTGTAGCATGGAACAACCAAAGACAGCTTCATGTGCATTTCCATCCTTTTTCGTAGATACGGCTATTATATGCCTGATTTTACATACAGTCAAGAAAAAATGCTGCAAAACTCAGAAGGCAGTTCCGGTCTACCCCATAGAACACGCCAGAAAGAACCGTGGCCGGCCAGCACCCCTGCAAATCATGGAAAAAAAATGATATGACTACTGCGGGGAAGATTTTTCGGTTGACAGACCCTTCCTGTTTGGTTATAATCATCGTATACATGCGAAGAAGAGGAGTTTCTGACCGGTAAACCTCCCAGAGAGGGCGCGGATGGTGTAAGCGCCTGTGGTTTTGGGCAGATTGTCGCCTCGGAGCAGCCAGGCCGAAGCAGTAAGCCCGGACGGTTCACTCCCGTTACAGAGTTTTTGAGTGCCCGGCACGCCGGGAATTCAGGTGGTACCGCGGAACGAGTTCGTTGCGCCCTGAGAAATTCGGGGCGCAATTTTTTGTTTCCGTCCTGAGAAAAAGTCATTTTTCGAAAGGAGCTTTCAAAGTATGGCAAAGGAACTGTCAAAGGTGTACGAGCCAAAGGAGGTGGAGCGCAGCATCTATGAGATGTGGGAAGCAGGTGGATACTTTCACGCCGAACAAGATGAGACAAAAAACCGTTTACCATCGTTATGCCGCCTCCCAATGTGACCGGTCAGCTGCATATGGGCCACGCCATGGACGCCACGCTCCAGGACACGCTCATCCGGTTCAAGCGGATGCAGGGCTACAATGCTCTGTGGGTGCCAGGTGTGGACCATGCGGGGATCGCCACCCAAATCAAGGTGGAAGAAGAACTGCGGAAGGAGGGACTGACCCGGTATGACCTGGGCCGGGGAGAAATTCCTAGAGCGAGTCTGGGACTGGAAACGGCAGTATGGCAGCCGGATTGTGGAGCAGCAGAAGAAGCTGGGGTCCTCCTGCGATTGGTCCCGCGCCCGGTTCACGATGGACGAGGGTGCTCCAAAGCTGTGCGGGAAGTGTTTGTCTCTCTGTATGAGAAGGGCCTCATTTACAAGGGTAGCCGGATCATCAACTGGTGTCCCCACTGTGTGACGGCTCTGTCTGATGCGGAGGTGGAGTACCAGGATAAGCCCGGCCATCTCTGGCACATCCGTTACCCCTTGGCAGATGGTTCTGGCGAGGTCATTGTGGCAACCACCCGCCCGGAGACCATGCTGGGCGACTCCGGCGTCTGCGTCAATCCCAACGACGAGCGATATCAGAGCATCATAGGCAAAACTGTGGTTCTGCCGCTGGTGAACAAGGAAATCCCTGTGGTGGCCGATGATTATGCCAAGATGGAGTTCGGCACCGGCGCGTGAAGATGACCCCGGCCCATGACCCCAACGACTTTGAGGTAGGACTGCGGCACAACCTGGAAGTCATCCGGGTTCTGGATGACCATGGTAAGGTCAATGAGAACGGCGGCAAGTATCAGGGCATGGACCGGTACGAGGCCCGGAAAGCCATTGTGGCCGATCTAAAGGCAGAGGGGTACCTGGTAAGGTGGAAGACTATGCCCACAATGTGGGGACCTGCTATCGCTGCCACAACGATGTGGAGCCCATCATCTCCCGCCCAGTGGTTTGTGAAAATGAAACCGCTGGCGGAGGAGGCCATTCGAGTGGTAAAGGAGGGAGAAACCCGGTTTGTCCCCGAGCGGTTTACCAAGACCTACCTCAACTGGATGGAAAACGTCCGGGATTGGTGTATCTCCCCGGCGGCTGTGGTGGGGCCATCAGATCCCCGCGTGGACCTGCGAGGACTGCGGCCACATCACCGTGTCCCGGGAGGATGCGGTGGTGTGTGAGATGCGGCAGCCGCCACATTGAGCGGGATCCGGATGTGCTGGACACCTGGTTCTCCTCGGCGCTGTGGCCCTTTGAAACCCTGGGCTGGCCGGAGAAAACAGAGGAGCTGGACTATTTTTATCCCACCGATGTGTTGGTTACGGGCTATGACATCATTTTCTTCTGGGTGGCGCGGATGATTTTCTCCGCTTGTGAGCATACCGGCAGACCTCCGTTCCACACCGTCCTCATCCATGGACTGGTTCGGGATGATAAGGGGCGGAAGATGTCCAAATCTCTGGGCAACGGCATTGATCCGCTGAAGATCATCGACCAGTATGGCTGTGATGCTCTGCGGATGAACATGATCACCGGCAACTCCTGGAAATGACATGCGCTTCTATGTAGAGCGCTGCGAGGCCATGCGGAATTTTGCCAACAAGCTGTGGAACGCCAGCCGGTATGTGCTCATGAATGTGCCAGAGAATCTGGCCGCCGGACTTCCCGCAGAGGAGAAGCTGGAAATTGCAGACAAATGGGTTCTGTCCAAGCTGAATACGCTGATTTCCGAGGTAACGGAAAATCTGGAGCGGTATGAACTGGGCATTGCCGTCCAGAAGGTCTACGATTTCCTTTGGGACACCTACTGTGACTGGTATATCGAGCTGACTAAGGCCCGGCTGTATGGGGAGAATCCCGAGAGCAAGGAGACGGCCATTCGGGTTCTCGTCTATGTGCTGGATCAGACCCTGCGGTTGCTCCATCCCTTCATGCCCTTCATCACCGAGGAGATTTGGCAGTCCATCCCCCATGAAGGCGAGGCATTGATTGTAGCTGCCTGGCCTGGGGCGCGGGAGGCGCTGTCCTTCCCGGAGGAAGAGGCCCACATGGAGTCTGTGATGCAGGCCATCCGGGCGGTCCGGAACCGCCGGGCGGAAATGAACGTACCGCCGTCCAAGAAGGCCACGCTCTATGTGGTCACCCAAAAACAGACCGCCTTCCAGGAGGGCGTTCCCTTCATTCTGCGCCTGGCTTATGCCGATGAGGTCTTGGTATCCGGGGAGGATCCAAACGGCTACGAGGACATGGCAGGAGCCGTCACAGCCGATGCCAGACTGTATATGCCCATGAGCCAGCTGGTGGATGTGGCGAAGGAGCTGGACCGAATTTCCAAGGAGCTGGAAAAGACTCAGAAAAACCTGGCGGCCACGGAGGAAGCTCTCAATGAGAAATTTACCGCCCGGGCTCCCGAAGCAGTGGTGCATGCCGAGCGGGAAAAGGCAGAGAAATTCCGCGCCCTTCTGGCACAACTCACAGAGAGCAAGGCACGGCTGGAAAAGCTGCAATAGGCAACCTTCCGATCCGCATCCGTCATGTGCAGAATACTTGGCACACCGACAGATGAAACCAATCACAAAGGGCCCTGGGTGTCCTCCTTTTTCGCCGAACGGCAGGAGGTACACCCAGGGTTTTCCTCTGTGCCTCCGATGGGACTGGCAGTGAACTTCAGGCTTTTTGACAGAATGGAAATTGGACCCGCCCGGATTCTTCCAGGCGGGTCTTGTTTTTTTCTGCTTTTCCCGGCTTCGACTGTATCCGCATGGCAGAAATTTTATACTAAATTCAGCAAAACCCGGGGCCGGCCGCCCCGAATGGAAAAACGGGGACGTACTATGCATTTTACAAGCTATCTCCAGGACCGGCAGTTGACGGTTGCGCTGACCGGGGAAATTGACCATCACTGTGCAAAAGAGTACATGCAAAGCACATATCCGAAAAGATTGAATCCTACACACCGTCTGTGTGTGTCCTGGATTTTCAGGAGGTGACCTTTATGGATTCCTCCGGCATTGCCGTGGTGATTCATGCGCTGCGCCAAATGGCCCAGTTGGGAGGGAGATTGCAGCTGCAATCCATTGCAGAGCAGCCCATGAAGGTGCTCCGCGCCGCTGGAATTGAGAAAATCGTAGAGATCAAGGAGGCAGTCCGATGAAATTTGAAAACTACATGATTCTGGAGTTTCCAAGCCGCTCCAGCAACGAGGCCTTTGCCCGGTCCGCAGTGGCCTGCTTCGCAGCCCAGCTGGACCCAACGCTGGAGGAGCTGGGGGATATTAAGACGGCGGTGTCGGAGGCGGTGACCAACTGCATTGTTCATGCCTATCCGGATGGGTTTGGCACCATTATGCTTCGCTGCCGGATCTTGAAAGACAATGTGCTGGATATTGTGGTCAAGGACCGGGGAGTTGGGATTGCAGACATTGAGAAGGCCAGAAAGCCTATGTTTACCACCGGCGGCGCGGACCGGTCCGGCATGGGCTTTACCATTATGGAGAGCTTTATGACCTCTCTCACCATTACTTCTCAGCCGGAGAAAGGGACCACCGTACATATGCGGCGCCGTCTCCAGCGCCGGGGTGGGCAATGAGTCAGGGCCTGGAGGAGCTGATTGCCCGGAGCCGCGCCGGAGACCGGGCAGCCGGGGAGCAGTTGATTGTGGAAAATTCCGGCCTGATCTGGTCCATCGCCCGGCGCTATTTCGGACGCGGGGTGGAGCCGGACGATCTGTACCAGCTGGGTTGTCTGGGATTTCTCAAGGCGGTGGAGGGATACGACACCACATTTGGCACCCAGTTTTCCACCTATGCCGTGCCCAAAATTGCCGGTGAAATCCGCCGCTTTTTACGGGATGACGGATCCGTCAAAAGTCAGCCGTGGCTTGAAAAGAGCGCTCCGCCGCCATCAAAATGACCCGCGACCGTATGACGGCAGAGCTGGGCAGGGGAGCCGGCTGTAGGGAGATTTCCCGGGAAATGGGCCTCAGTGTAGGGGAAATTGCCACAGCGGGAGACCGCTACGGCAGCTACCGAATCCATCCAAAGAGAGACCGGTGAGGATGGATTTACTCTGGAAAAATGTGCTCACAGATTCGGACACGGAAGAGCAGCTGGTGGAGCGGATTGCACTGCGAGAGGCCATCGGAAAGTTGCCGGAGCGGGAGGCGCTGGTGATCAACCTTCGATATTTCCACGGCTTGACCCAGGAACGGGTGGCCCGGGTGCTGCAGGTCTCCCAGGTGCAGGTCTCCCGCATTGAAAAAGAAAGCGCTGGGCCATCTGCGGGAGATGATGTGAGGACGATCAGGATTTTTTTTTGAGTTGGATAGGCAAATGCCTCAATTTGTGTTATACTGTGTATGTTCCTGTCAGGCGCGGAAAGGGGAAGGGTTGTGGAACTATCACAGAAGCGGATGCGGAAGCAGTTGGAGCGCATCAAGCCGCTGCGCTTGCCAGCTGCACCATTGAGGTGGCCAGGAAGGGGCAGGAGGCTTTGGGGCTTCTCCTTTGCCGGAGTTATCACAAAAAAGGTTTGTGTGGAAAAGGCGGACTTTCCTGGCTTTCCAGCCTGTCGCATTTCTCCCCGTAATCAGACTCCGTCGGGCCGGATTTTGTATCTCCATGGGGAGGCTATACATGTGGAGGGCTGGAGTATGCCAAGGGGTTTGGTTCCGTTTTGGCTTCCATAACAGGTGCGGAAGTTCTGTGCCCAGCCTACCGGTTGGCGCCGGAGCATCCGTTTCCCTGCCGGTCTGGAAGACGGATTGACTGCTTACAAGTCCCTTCTGGAGCAGGAGGGACCAGTGGTCCTTTGTGGAGAATCTGCCGGTGGCGGTTTGATTTATGCGCTGTGCCTTCTGGCCAAAACGGAGGGCCTTCCTTTGCCTGCTGGCCTCATCGGAATTTCCCCCTGACAGATTTGACGGCGTCAGGCAGTTCTTACGAGACGAACCGGGACCGGGACCCATCCATCACCCTGGAGCAGCTGGACTTTTTCGCCAGCTGTTATACCACCTGTCGGGACAATCCTCTGGCGTCTCCCTTTGTTTGGGGATTTCACCGGTTTTCCGCCCAGTCTTTTATTTGTGGGTGGAGACGAGATCTTGCTGGATGATAGCCGCCTGCTCCATGAAAAGCTTCTGGCGTCTGGGTGTTCTTCCACCCTGGAGATTGCACCAGAGCTGTGGCATGCTTACGTTCTATACTGCCTGAAAGAACGCCATATGGATCTGGACCGCATCGCGGCTTTCTGTTACGCCAGTTTCCACGGAGAAAATAGTTTTCAAATTTCGGCGAAAAACCCTTGACTTTTTAGGTAAAATCGGGTATTATAACCAAGCTGATTTGCGGAGCGCCTGGTTTGATGGCCAATTTCTGTGCAGCAACCTTATGGAGAAGTCGCGTAGCTGGCCGAGCGCGCACGATTGGAAATCGTGTATACCCCAAAAGGGGTATCGAGGGTTCAAATCCTCCTTCTCCGCCACGAAGGACCTCATTGTTAAAGCAATGAGGTCCTTTTTGAATTATATATACCGGATCAGACTTTTGAAGTTCTACGGTTGGTAGGTTGCATTTTGCAGGGAGGGGCGGTATGGTATGAATAGACCATACAAGGAGGAAGCGCACATGCAATACATTACCGGTGCCGCCATTCGTACCTTGCGGGAGCGGCAAGCATATGACCCAGCGGCAGCTGGCAGAAAAATTGGGAGTCAGTGATAAAGCGGTGTCCAAATGGGAGACAGACCGGGGCCTGCCAGATGTGAGCCTGCTTTTTGATTTGGCCGAGGCGCTGGGTGTGGGAGTGGCAGAACTGCTCACAGGGGAATACACCGTAAACGGCAACCGGTCCGCCAATATGAAACGCGTGTCTTTTTACGTGTGCCCGGTTTGCGGCAACATCATCCAGGCCGTGGGTAGGGGAGCTTATACCTGCTGCGGCGTCACTCTGCCGCCGCTGGAGGTGGAGGATGCAGACTCCGCCCACACGCTCTGCGTAACCGACAGCGACGGAGACCTGTACGTCACGGTGAACCACCCCATGACAAAAAATCACTACCTGTCTTTTCTGGCATACGTGACCAGTGACCGGGTGGAGCTTCTGAAGCTGTACCCAGAGGGGACGGCCCATGGGCGTTTCCAAAGAAGAAGGGGACATGGGCTTTTTGTACGGTTATTGCAATCAGCATGGGCTGTACTGTATAAAAATATAAACCAATTGATACTCAGGGCCTACTGCAAAAAGTTTTTTGCGGTAGGCCCTGTTCTATGGGATACGCCTGTGATCGGTACGCCGATTCCATGGCCAGTCCAAACTTTCTAAAAGGTAGCGCCAATTTGGAAAGGGCGCCGCGGTGCGTCCAGGAGGCCGCACCCTACAAGGTTCTTCCGGTTACACCATCACGTTTGGTCGAGAGCATAGAAGGAACGGAATTGGATTGTGATGCAGAAGCTCACCACACAGGGCGGCTATACATAGGATGGTTTGGCGTGTCATATGTAGAAATGGAGGAGATGCCTATGTATCCCAGCGAACAATATGTCATATTTTCTCTGGAACTGCACCTGTTTTTTTGCTCGAATCATGAAGGAACATGCATTGTTCCTCATGGCAGGCTTCCCACCTGCCAACCCCGATTTTAGCAAAACAGCCAAAAAAGTACAAATGTGATTTTGAGGAATTGCTTTCCCGTGCGATCACCCTAAGCGATGGCGTCATTCGCAGGAAGGTTCTAAACTCTGGTGAGATTGTTACACCGTTTACCCCATGGCTGAACAGCAGACAGAACATCTGACTGGCATTGAGATCAACCGTACTCTGACCACCCGTGAAAATCTTTTGCGCCCCGGCGCACAGACTGTACGCAGTCGTGAGCGAATCCAGAAAGTTCGGGCATTGAACCAAGACGCGTTGCGGCTTCTGGATGGACTGATCTCTTTCCAAGAACAGATTCTTTCTTGCGTTTTAAGCTGCCAGATGTTCACGATGAACTACCCGCTGCTGATAGAGCATATTACCCGGGAGGCAAAGCTGTACCGGGAGTATGTACACCGGCTGGAGAAGAACGGGAATCTGGATCCCCAGGCAATGGGACAGCTGGAGCAGTTCTGGAACCAGATTATGATGGAGCACGCCCTCTTCATCCGTGGGCTGTTGGATCCTACAGAAAATGAGCTCATTGAAACCGCAGGTTCTTTTTTTGCAGACGACTACGCCGCCTTACTGTCCCGCGCCCGAGCGGCCAGTGACCAGACCTTGGTGCGGAAAGAGGCTCTGGCCGAAACACAAAAATTCCGCGCATTCAAAACTGCGGGGGGGTCAAAGGAATTGAAGGGTGTAAGATTCGCTCCTTGATTCTGCCCCTGCTGGCAGATCACGTCTTGCGGGAAGCCAATCACTATATCAGACTCTTGAGCGAGTAACGAAGCGAACGCATGTTAACGATGTTCCCCGGCGCTGACCGAACAGGAGCGCAAGGGGAGGCACCAAAAAGCCGGGTGCTCCCGTGAGGGAACGCCCGGTTTTGAGCTTCACTCCGCATCTTCCAACTATTTCCGGAGGGCAGGGAGGGCCTGCCCTCAATAAGCAGAAAGACTCTTCGCTCAAAGGCGGAAAAGCCATTTTCGCAAGGTGGGTACAACCTTGCCCTACTTACCTGTTTTGAAACTGCCACTTTTTACTCTCCTTGTAGGATTTACAATGATGTGTGACGCGAGGGAAGCTGTGGAAATGTGGAAAAACCGCGAAGCGGTTTCCACACATTCCCACAGCACGACTACAATGCCTGTGGCGCTTTTCCGGATTGAGAGAAAAAAGGTGGCAAATAGGGATGGCCTGTGTTATGGTTGAGTTGTCCAGACAAAACCGAAAGGCAGGTGCCACCCTATTCGCCATGAATAAGATAACACAGGATATGCGCTTTAAGCAAGCGGCTATTGAATATTCTTTGAAACACGGCGTTACCAAAGCCGCCATCCGCTATAAGACCTCCAGGCAGAACATCTATCGTTGGCGCAAAAGTATGACGGTTCTATTCAGTCCCTCGCTGACCGCTCTCACAGGCCTCACAGCCATCCAAATCAGCACACAGCTGGGGAACTGAAGCTGATTCAGAATATGCGCCGCAGAAACCCCAACGCCGGCCTGGTGGTGTTCTGGGTTAAACTGCGCCAGCGCGGCTACTCAGATCCATCTCCGGACTTTACCGTGTCCTGCGCCGAATCGGTGGTATGGCTGTGAAGCTTCCAAATCGAAGTATATCCAAAAACCTTACGAAAAAATGACATATCCTGGCCAACGGGTGCAAATTGATATCAAATATGTTCCCGCCGCCTGCCTGGTTGGAGATGCCAAGGGACAGAAGTTCTATCAGTTTACTTTCCTGGACGAGTATAGCCGCTTTCGCTATTTGGAGGCCTTTGATGAATTCAGCACCTACACCACAACACAGTTCCTCAAGCATGTGGTCAAACGTTTTCCCTATGCCATAGAATGTGTCCAAACGGACAATGGCTCAGAGTTTACCAACCGGCTGAATTCGAAGGCTACCAAGAAGAAAACCCTTTTTGAGATTACTCTGGAAGAGCTTGGCATCCGGCATAAGCTGATTCAGCCTTATACCCCTAGGCACAACGGTAAGGTTGAGCGTAGCCATAGAAAGGACAATGAGGAATTCTATGCCTGTCACACCTTTTATTCCTTTGCTGATTTTCAAAAGCAGTTGGCGGTCAGACGAAGGCAGTATAACAATTTCCCCCATGCGACCGCTCAACTGAACTCCCCAAATCTGTCCTCTTTTTCTTACCAAAAGTCTGTAACACATCATTGACAAACCTACATGAAACTGCCACTTTTACTCTCCTGCCCTTGCTCAAACCCATCAGGCTGTGGTATGATAGTGGAAGTCCAAAGTGTGGAGGGCAAGAGTTATGACAGACAGAGAGCGCCGGACCGCCGCCGCCAGATTTGCAGCAGACTGGAAAGACCATGGAGACGAAAACAGGAGACCCAAGTCTTTTGGCTGACGCTGCTGCAAAAGGTCTACGGTGTAGACGAGCCGGAAAAGTACATTGCCTTTGAAGTCCCGGTGAAGCTGGACCATACCAGTTTCATTGACGGCTATATTTCGGAGACCCGTGTCCTGATCGAGCAGAAGGGCGTGGATATTGACTTACGCAAGGGTTACAAGCAGTCTGACGGCAGTATGTTGACTCCCTTCCAGCAGGCCAGACGGTATGCGGGGTATCTGCCTCATGACCAGAATCCCCGGTGGATTATCGTTTGCAACTTCCGGGAATTTCAAATCCATGATATGAACAGGCCCAATGATGAGCCGGAAACCCTTGCCCTAGCCGGCCTGGACAAGGAGTTCCATCGCCTGGATTTTCTGGTAGACACTGGCAAGGAGCATATTAAAAAGAGATGGAGATTTCCCTCCATGCCGGTGAATTGGTGGGGGTGCTCTATGACGCCCTTCTGAAGCAGTACAAAGACCCTGGTAACCCAGAAACGCTGAAAAGCCTCAACAAACTCTGCGTCCGGTTGGTATTCTGCCTGTATGCCGAGGATGCCGGTATCTTTGGTAGCAAGAGCATGTTCCACGACTACCTAGAGCACCATCGAGCGGAGGACCGGCGGGCGCTTATTAACTTGTTCCAGGTGCTGGACCAGGACATCCCACAGCGGGATAAGTACATGGATGACGACTTGGCGCGTTCCCTTATGTGAACGGTGGCTTGTTCGCGGACGAGGACATTGTGGGCGATGAAGTCATCGACCTAATCTTGCGCCGAGCCAGTGAGGACTTCGACTGGAGCGACATCAGCCCCACCATCTTCGGGGCCGTCTTTGAGAGCACGCTGAACCCGGAAACCCGGCGTTCCGGCGGGATGCACTATACCAGCATTGAGAACATCCACAAACTGATTGATCCACTGTTTCTAGATAGACTTCATGCAGAGTATAATCAGATCATGGAATTGAAAACAAAGAATGCTCGGAAATCAAATTTGAAAAGATTGCAGGACAAGCTTGCTTCATTGAAGTTTTTGGACCCTGCCTGTGGGTCCGGCAATTTCCTGACAGAGACATACTTGTCCCTCCGGCGTCTGGAAAACAAAATTATTTTTGCGAAGAGCGGAGACGTCGAAGGACAAGTCGGCATCATGGGCGGTGATTTCTCAAATCCAATCCAAGTGTCTATCGGTCAGTTCTACGGCATTGAGATCAACGACTTTGCTGTGACCGTAGCCAAGACTGCCTTGTGGATTGCGGAGAGCCAAATGCTGAAACAGACAGAGGATATTATTCACCACCAAATTGATTTTCTGCCGCTGAAATCCTATGCCAACATCACCGAGGCCAACGCCCTGCGGGTGGATTGGACTGAAGTTGTGCCCAAGCACGAGCTGAACTATATCATGGGCAATCCGCCGTTTGTGGGTTACTCTTTGCAGAGCAAAGAGCAGAAAAGAAGATATTCTATCAATCTATGTCGATGAAAAGGGCAAACCTTACAAGACAGCAGGGAAAATTGACTATGTTTCCGGCTGGTATTTCAAGGCGGCACAGCTTATGCAGGGGACAAGCATCCGAACCGCTTTTGTGTCTACCAATTCCATCACCCAGGGGGAGCAGGTGTCGGGCGTTTGGAAACCACTTTATGACCGTTTTGGGGTTCACATTGATTTTGCCCACCGGACGTTCCGTTGGGACAGTGAGGCCAGCTTAAAAGCTCATGTGCATTGTGTGATTGTAGGATTTAGCGTTGTGCCAAATAACCAGAAGCGGCAACTGTTCACCTCTGAAAGGATGCAGGCCGTTGAAAATATCAACGCTTATTTGATTGATGCTCCCGATGTTTTTATAGAAAACAGAAATAAACCTCTTTTTGATGTTCCTTTAATGACAACAGGCAACCGTCCTGCTGATGGTGGACATTTGATTATTGAGGCTGACGATTATGACGAGTTTATCTCAAAAGAGCCACGGGCACTACCGTACATCAAGAAGTTGGTTGGTTCTGCTGAGTTCATAAACAACAAGAAACGCTGGTGTTTATGGCTTGTTGGAATCAGTCCTGCGGAGTTGCGGAAGATGCCGTTAGTGCTTCAACGAGTAGAAGCCTGCAAAGCTGACCGCGAAAATGCGCCCGATGCAGGGGAGGCGAAAGCTCGCAGAGCGTCCAACGCAATTTCGGGAAATCAATAATCCTGATACTTTCATCGTAGTTCCTGCCGTTTCTTCTGAGCGGCGGCGGTATGTGCCGATTGGTTTTTGAACAAAGACACGATTGCAACAAATCTTGTGATAACTATTCCAGGCGCAAATCTCTATCATTTCGGTATACTAACTTCTAACGTGCATATGGCCTGGATGCGGGCAGTATGTGGACGGCTGGAGATGCGTTATCGTTATTCCAAAGATGTTGTCTACAACAACTTCCCTTGGCCTACCCCCACCGACGATCAGAAGGCCAAAATCGAGCAGACCGCCCAGGCCATTCTGGACGCCCGCGCCCTCTACCCGGACGCCAGCCTTGCTGACCTTTACGATGAAACCACCATGCCCCCGGAACTGCGGAAGGCCCACCAGCAAAACGACAAGGCGGTTATGATGGCCTATGGATTCTGGGGCAGGCTCAATTCTGAACCGGCCTGCGTGGCGGAGTTGATGAGAATGTATCAGGAACTGACAGCATGATTTGTCCGCAAATTGGAGCTGTTTTCGGCCCTCTGGGAGAAACTGTATTGCCACCCGTGGGTCAAATTGAATACGTTGCCTCTTAGTTCACAAAAGCAGGAAAGACTTTTCGAAATAAATCAGAAAACCACTTGACTTTTTTGACGGAAACATGTAAAATGGTAGACAGTTCGAAAGGAGGATGCTTATGAATCAAGACGGCAGAAATTTCACCTTCAACCTTAGCGGTATTGCCCATGCAGTTGTTGATGCTTTACGGCTGGCCTTAGAAGTTGTTATGCCAGATATTATGCGCGATAACAATCTACTGGAACGGAATGGGCATGGTCAGTTCCGCTGGAACACTATCATTGCGCAATTGAGGGAAAAGTGTCAGTACTTGGGGCAGGTAGATTTTAATGTTTGCCCTAGAGGGGCTTGGAAGACCCCGGTACTTTTCCATTCTGCATCGAGGAACCTCATCACCTTTATGACAGAGGATACCTTCAAAACAGTGCAGCGTCGAAAGGATAAAGGCAAGCACTATCTGTGCGGTGGCACGAGTTTCAATGTGGGTGTCGAAGCACAATACGAGCAGTTGGAGCTGGAACTGCCGGTGTTTTGCCGGATATGGAAAAGTGGGTAGCAAAATCGCGTGAACAGCTTGCTAATGCGGTCTACGCGGATGTTGGAGAAATCGAAGGACATATTCTGGTGCTGTTCGATGCCCATGTAGATAAATTGCTAACCGTTCGTGCGGTTCGGCTTACACCGTCTTTGGAAATTTCCACAGAGGAAGAGGACTGGTCCCAGTACATTCATATGCCATATGCGGCCAACCAAGAAATTGAGCCCCAGAAAAATAACGAAAGTGACGAGGAAGAACTCGTAGAGCTATTATAATAAAAGGATAAGTTTTTAATGCAAAGTGGAGGAAAAATAAACTGCGAAAGGCTAAAGGAAGCTCGACTGTTTAGAAAGATGACAATGGCAGATTTAGCCCAGATCGTAGGTATCAACAAACAAGCCATCTCACAGTTTGAAAACTGCAAAACTTCTCCGGAGCCAATGACACTCCGGAAAATTGCGGAGGCACTGAAGTTCCCATATCCATTTTTCTTGAAACTGATCTCCGTCTACTATTGGGAATACCTATTTTCGGGCACTGTATTCAAGCAAAAAAAAGATTTGGCTGCGCAGAAGATTAAGGCAAAATACCTTGCTAAGATACATTCTATATTGTCTATAAGAGTAAAATTCAAGACTCTTAACTTGCCTGATTTTCTGCAGGAAAATCTATGTCAATTGAAGAAATTGCGACGCAGACAAGGCAGTATTGGGATTTGGGATATGCGCCAATACCTAATATGGTCGCTTTGCTAGAACGGAACGGAATTGTTGTAGGCGAGTTTGCCACCGATAGTCGTGAGATTGATGCCTTTTATCAATACTATGAAGAAGGCGATTACCCTACCTATTGTGTTGTCTTAGGGACAGATAAAAAAGAAGTTTCTATCGTCGCCAATTCAACTGTGCTCACGAGTTGGGGCATATTCTTTTTACACGAAAGGTACTCAGACCTAAACGAGATAGATAGAGAGGAATTTCGAGAGCGGGAAGATGAGGCTAATGCGTTTGCTGCCGCATTTCTGTTACCTGCAAAAGCCTTTGGCAATGATGTAGCAGCATATCCTAACAGGCTTGGGCATTATATTGAACTAAAAAGAAAGTGGAATGTCTCGATTGCAGCAATGATTATGCGAGCATATGCCTTGGGGGTATTTATCTGCAAACCAATATTCATATTTGATGCGGCAGATGAGTGCAAAAGGATATCGCCAAATAGAACCGCTAGATGATAGCGTTGAATATAAGCATCCTTGTGCCCTAAAGCAATCAATTAATCTTCTTTTGGAAAAAAAGGTAATATGAGCGGTTTTGACATTTTAAATTTATTTTCAGAAAATAAATTCTCTATTTCTGCAAATGTGATTGAAGAATTGCTGAATTTGACGGAAGGAACTTTGCTACATTCTAACATCAATGAGAGTAAAATAATTGAATTTCCGTCCGTACATAGTTCCTGCTTAAACTATAATGCATTTTTAATAAAATGACTAGATTTGAACCCGGCCTCTTCCCCAGCGCGATACCAAACTTCGCCACACCCGGATTGATTATGCTTCTGGCGGTAACTGCCAGCGAGGAAAGGATACCACACTCTTCCCAAATTTGCAAATTTTTCACCCTATCGGGATTGGAAGAGGCGGAGCGGTCGCCAGCGGTTTTGAAACCTGAATTCCCAGAGCCAGCAGATCCACGCCCGTTCGGTCGCGTACGATGAATTCACGCCTTTTCCCGGTGTGGCGTAGAAGGGACCGCCAGGGGCAAACATCACGGTGTCACCGTGGTCGTCGAATGTCCACCATCATCCGGCAGCGCGGCATTATAGAACGCACCCTTGGGACATTTCAAAAATCCGAACCACCGTGTCCCGGGGTTGCGGCGGCGAAATTGGGCCCACGTCATACAGGGCGGCGGAGGCACAGGGTATGGACAGCCGTGGGCAAAACTATGCTCGCTCATCAGATGATGCCGCCCACAGGCGGAAAAGCGCTTGGATACAATGACCACGACATTGTCCGCTTCCGCAAATTCACCCAGGGATTGGAGAGGCTCGCCAGCGTAAACAAATTCGGTACGCTTCGTCGCCGATGATGAAGAGTTCATGCTCTCTCAATGTCCACCATCATCCGCATTTTCCTCCGGTGTCAAAACCGAACCTGTGGGGTTGCCGGGATTGCACACAATGGCCCGGGTATGCTCGTTGATTGCCGCCTCAATCTTGCCCGGTCCGCATAGTGGTACCCTTCCTCCGGGGAGGTGGGGATGGGGTGGATCTTTGCGCCACATGTGGGACCATGGTGTTGTAGTTGGGATAGAAGGGCTCGGGGATCAAAATTTCATCGCCGTCGTCCAAAATGCAGTTGAAGACGATTTGCAGGGCTTCACTGCCGCCGGTGGTGATGAGGATTTCATCCTTCTCAAAGTGCATATTCAGGGCATCATAGTACCTCTGGATGGCAATTCCGGACTGCCTCAAAGTACTGGGGGGCGTTTCAATGTCCGGCTGCCCAATGTTCAGGTGATAGATCTTTTGCCGGCAGCCTCTGCTGCCACGGCGTAGGATGGAACTTTCGCATAGGGACAGGCCGCATTTTTGGCCTTGCTGGAAAATTTCATACAATCTCCTCCGTGCGCCCGCATGCTGACCAGACGGGCGCCTTTCATTCGGTTTTGCCTACGACGTACACTATAATATATGCACCTTTGGATGTCAAGAGCGGTATATATTCTGCTCATAGCCCCAGGATTTTCTTCGAAAACCTGTGCATTTTTGAAGATTTGCACGAAATCTGGCAGTTTCACTTCCGGTTTTCTGGAAAATTTGCCTTGTGACAGAGGCTTCTTGCTAGGCTGGTTTGCAAAAAAAATCTGGGGGGAGTAAAAACGATCCCATCCTCACTGAGAGGATGGGATCGTCATGGAATTGGTCAACCCCATTCAAGCGCGATACCAAACTTCGCCACACCCGGCCATGGTTTATCGAAAAGGGACTCCGTTCGGATCCAAGACTTCCAGCCGCCGGGCTTTGGCGAAATCCGGCGCCAAAGTTGGGCAATGGAGCCGGAGGGCCTCTGCCAGGAGCATGGGATTGAGGGAAGGGTTTTGGGCACAGACCCGGCAGGTCAGTTCCAGGGTTTGCGTGTCAGTCTGTCGGCAGGAGAGATCCAGAATCATCGGCTGGATATCCAGCTCCGTCATGCCGCTTTTGGTCCGCTTGGGAACTTGGATGGGAGTCGTCTCCCGGAAAAAGGACTCCACGGCGGCGCCCCCCCCGCAGGGACCCCCTTGGTCATACTCCAGGGTCAGTACTGCGTCCAGGTGCGTCAAATTCCGGAGCTTCTGTCCATCCGGCCAGACCGTCCGGACCTGAGTCCTGCGGGCAGGGTGGCGTTCAGACGGGCTGGAATTTCCTCCAGAGGAATGGATACCCCCCTCTGCCAAATCGAAGTCTAGAAGCTCACAGACGCTCTCCACGCCCACTGGAAGGGGCAGGGCAATAGAGACGTGCGCCCGGGGGGGAAGCCTTGGCTGTGCCGAATCAGAATGCCGCCCCGCCGGAAAGCCCGCTGGAATACCCGCATCAGATCCAAGTGGGAAATCCAGACAGCATTTCCTGTTTTTTCGAAGAGCAATCTAGGCATCGCAGCCCACCTCCTTTAAAAGCCGGTTGGCGCCACATCCGGCGCAGGCTTGGCGGCAATCCGGTGTTACCAGGCCCTCATAGGCCCGCCGCCGCTCCCGCAGGAGGAAGCCGGGATCTACGCCCACAGACAGGGTCTGCCAAGGCAGAAGCTCTCCCATAGCCCCCGAACGGTATAGAAATCCGGGTCCAGGCCACAGGCGGCAAAGGCGTCCAGCCAAAGCCCGTACTGGAAATACTCGTCCCAACCGTCCAAATGGGCCCCATGTTCTACGGCCCAGGCAATGACGGGGCCCAAACGCCGGTCTCCTCGCGCCAGCGCCGCCTCCAGCCGGGACAGGTCCGGTGCGTGCCAGTTGTATACCACGGCTTTGGAGGGCATGGCATTTTTTAAGAGCCGGGTCCGGCGGAGATACTCCTCCGGCGGGATCTGCTGCTCCCACTGGAAGGGCGTAAAGGGCTTGGGAACGAAATAGGCCGTGGCCACATGGACCCGCAGGCCCCGCTTTTTTATTGGAGGCATGGGCCTGCCAGGTTTTAATCACCTGATATACCAGCTTTGCAATGCCCAGCACATCCTCGTCCGTCTCCGTGGGGCCCCAGCATGAAATAGAGCTTGACATTGTTCCACCCGCCGGAGAAGGCCCGGGCGCAGGTGTCCAGAATTTCCTCCTCGGTGACGTTTTTGTTGATGACGTCCCGCATCCGCTGGGAACCTGCTTCCGGGGCGAAGGTCAGGCCGCTTTTCCGCACGGTCTGGAGCTTCTCCATCAGTTCCCGGGAGAAGTTGTCCGCCCGGAGGGAGGGACGGCGAGATTCACCTTCTGTTCCATGCAGTAGGGGGATGAGGGCGTCAGTCAGCTCCTTTAGCCCGCGATAATCGGAGGTAGACAGACTCGCTAAGGTGAGCTCGTGGTTGCCGGAATCTGTGAGGCTCTCCACAGCCTGGCGGTACAGGACCTCCGGGCTTTTTTTCCCACCGGGCGGCAGGAGAAGCCGGCCTGGCAGAACCGGCATCCCCGGATGCAGCCCCGAAACACCTCCAGGTTGCTCCGGTCATGGACAATTTCCGTGGTGGGGACGATGGTTTTGTGGGGAAGTAGGCCGGTCCAGGTCCTCTACAATCCGCTTGGTCACCGTCTCAGGCGCGCCTCCCGGGGGTAATGGCAGCCAAAGGTACCGTCTGGATGATACGTGTGGGTATAAAAAAGAGGGGACATACACCCCGGGAATGTGGGAGACTTCCTCCAGGAACCGGTCTTTGGTCCAGTCCTCCCGCTTCGCCTTCTGGGTACAGAGAGACAATCTCCACGGTGATCTCTTCCCCGCCCAGGGAAAAGAAATCCACAAAATCTGCCAGAGGTTCTGGGTTGAAGGCGCAAACGCCACCGGCAAATACCAGGTTTCAGCAGTCCCTGCCGGTCCCGGCCGTAGATCGGGACCTGCGCCAGGCGGAGCATGTTGACTACATTGGAGTAGCTCATCTCATAGCCGATGGTAAAGGCAATCAAGTCAAAGTCCCGGGCCGGGGTCTTGACTCTCCAGGGCCCAGAGGGGAGCTGAGGGCCGTCATGGCAGCTTCCATATCACCCCAGGGGGCGAAGACCCGTCTCACACCAGACCCCGTCCATCTCGTTCATCACGCCGTAAAGAATGCGCATCCCCAGATTGGACATGCCCAACGTATGTATCCGGAAGCAAAAAGGCAATCCGCACGTCCACTTGATCCAGAGGTTTCACCACCTGGTTGTACTCCCCGCCGGTATAGCGGGCAGGTTTTTGTAGACCGTGGGTAACATGCGCTGCAATAAATTTGTCATGGCAATTCCTCATTTTTGAATTGCATCTATTGTAGCCCCAATTGCCGGTTTTTGCAAGAATTTTATCGAGGCTCGGCCTGGATACAGTTGAGCATCCGCCACAGGAAGAGCCCGGCTGCCAGAGCCGCCCAGAGGCCCAGATGAAGCCCGCAGGCGGCGTAGACGCCCAGAGCAGCCATGATTCCACCCAGCCCGATGCTGACCCAGCGGGAGACAGCATCGGTCTCTCTCCGGCGTCCACCGGCTCAGCATGGCACACCGCAGGCCCGGCCACCATCCATGGGATACACCGGTAGCAGGTTATAAATCCCCCTGTACCAGTCCCCAAAGGCCAGCCATGGGGAACCAGTGGGCCAAAAGCAAAAGCAACATGCCGGCCCAGGGGCCAGCCAAGGCGCAGATCGTCCGGGGCATGGTCAGAAGCTGGTGAGGAGACACCTGCCAGCACCTCCTCGCAAAATGTTGTGACAGCCTCGGGGATGCTTGTTCCCTGGATGACCTCCTGGACGAAAACTTGGGCGGCGGCTTCCAATGGTCCTACCTCCTGACAGACCAGCCATTTCCGAGCGGTCTGAACTCCCTGAAGGCCACCAGAACTCCATAGACAGAAGGAGCGCGCAGAACACCAGGGCGGCGGTGCATTGATTCCGTACAAGCCGCCACAGCCGACTCTCCGATTTCCTGCATCGGGGGAACCGGAGGAGGGGGTGGAGGCAGTTCCGTCACCACTGGTGACGCAGACAATGCAAAAAATCCGTGTTGTAATATTCCATGTTCATCACCTGCCGGTACAAGCCTATGGAGACCGGCCGGGAAATATGCTATGAAATCTGCCGGTAACGCTTATGTTACCGGCAGAACGACACTATGTGGGAATTTGTCCCTTTTGGCGTTTAGAAACCTTCAGCGGATCGTGAACGATTGTGCCCGAAGGATGATGAAAACGGATATAGGCCACAGGATAGGTGAGAAAATGACACAGCGCCAACCGGAATAGGCCGCCCATGGGGCAGAACAGAATCCAGTCCACCAATGCGAAGATGGGGACAACGGTGTGAAGAATGAAATTGGAAAGTTGCATTTGAATTGGCTGATTTTACCCCCGCCATGCTGAAATTCTGCCAGGACAGCAGAGCCCAATAGCAAACCTTCATGGTGATGGTAATGTACAATGCCTAGCCAGGTGGAGACCACATCCGGCATGGGGCACCGGGCCGTGAATGCCGTCTCGCCGGATTTGAACCACTGTTTGGACAGACAACCCGGCAAACAGCAATAAAACAAACAAGTTGCTTTGATTGGTGAAATAGCACAGCTGCTGTTTTACAGAGGAAGCGCGGAACATCAAAATGAGGACACATAGCTTCCAATGATCAGGCCGCCAACCGCCAGAGCAGAGCGGCCAGCCTATTTTCTCTGATTGC